>Ga0179944_1118198_pt1 | contig 9867 bp, 8 predicted proteins | sample AD_STIC10_sludge_FD_135921 | JGI IMG/M metagenome (GOLD analysis project Ga0179944, IMG submission 135921) | Active sludge microbial communities of municipal wastewater-treating anaerobic digesters from Illinois, USA - AD_STIC10_MetaT... | ecosystem: Engineered > Bioreactor > Anaerobic > Digestate... | reverse complement strand
GATTTATTATCCAGTAATTATTTAGATTATGATTTGAGTCCTCAGGGTATTAGATTAGCTCTAGGATTGGATAATTACCATTTTGTCGACTTCTCCACCTGGGGTCATTTTGGCCGGCATGATTTAAGCGCCTCTTGGTGCTAATTTCTAGTTAATCTTTTATGCAGCGGACAGAAAATCCATAAGCGCCAGCAAAGCCTACCTCGTTCTCAAAACTAGTGGTCGCTGTAACGTAGATATTATTATAATTAGAAGTGAGATATAAAGCATGAGCCGTGGGCATACCATATGCTTCTCCTCCAGTTGATGTCCAGAAGTAGGCACCTTTTTGAATATTTTCAAAACCACCGCTGGACGAATATCTATCTCCAGCTCCGCGGGCTGAAAACCCAGAACTATTATTAGGCTCAGTATCAGTGTTATAATACCAATAAGCAGGGTCAGTGCCAGTAGCTTTTAAGGCATTAGCATTATTAGAACCAACGTTTTCTCTTAAAGTAAGAAATTCTTCCATACTGGGCACATGCCAGCCAGTAGGGCATAAAGCAGGATGATCGTTATTTTCTACGGCCTTTCTATTATATAGAGCCCCGTAGATATCTTTATTTGCAGGATCATTATTATACCAGGCGTAGCCAGCAAGAGTATATTGTATCCACTCTCCGCAATCTGTTATATTCTTAATTGGCGCACCATCCCTATAGTTTGTAGTCTTCAGATTTTCTTTAAACCAGCATTGATTGCCGATTTCTACGGTTGCATAAGAATTACCATCTACATCTGTAACCGAGCTATCACCGCAGACAAAAGGATTATATATAAAACGAGCGGTAACAGATATGTTGTCGGTAACATTAGTTTCTTGTCTTTGGGGGGTGGCGAGATTATCAGACCATTTATCAAAAACATAGTCTTGTGAGGGAACAGCCGTTACTGCTGTTCCGTCGTGTCCATGAAGTACTGTCTGATGAGAAATGCCATTGATCGTTCCCCCTACATCATTGTCTACTTGATAATCTAAAGTATAAGAAGCATTAGACCAGATAGCATAAAGAGTAATGTTAGTAGCTTGATGATAGATGGTGGTATCGTCATAAGTGGTGCCTGAGTCATTAGCCATTGTATTCCAGTGTACAAAACTGAACCCTGTTTTAGTGGGAGTTGGTAGGGGGCCAACCGGAGCATTATAAGTTACAATTTTAGTGGTTGGACTAACCGTTCCGCCCTGGGGATTAAAAGTAATAGTATAGCTTTCTGGAGCAAATTCTGCTGTTAATGATATATTGTGAGTAACATTAGTCTCGTGTCGAGGGTTATTGGTGGCATTGTTAGACCATTTTACAAAAGTATAATTAGGGTCTGCAACGGCAGTTACATCAAGTCCGTCACCCCCTCGGCAGACTGATTGAGTGGTTGATCCGGCTATTGAGCCATGGGGACCAGCACTATAATTAATAGTGAAAGTGGACATACATGGATCACTGATAATTATGGCACACGTTTGGGTCGTTGAATTATTTAGACCATCTTTGGCAGTTAACGTTATTGTATAGCGGCCAGCATTGCCTGCCTTGGCTGAACTTATTTTAATTTGTTGTCTGTTATTGACGAGTTCAGCAGACAGGGGCTGCCAGCCGGTCATAGGAGACTCACTAGTTATGGTTACTATATTGTTTATGGGGTCATCTTCTGGATCGGCTATACTGGCATAGCCAGTAAATTTTTGTTGGCTTATGCCTCGTAAGGCCGAGCATTCAATTACCGGTCCATGATTAACCGTAGTGCCGGAACAACTAAGATTATTAAGGTTGGAGCAACTAGATTCAAAATTAGCACAGAGAATGTAGTTTGTGTTATCAATATATTCATATTGGTAGCTGCGACTGCCATCAGGCAGGGTTGGCCAGGTAGTGGCAAAGTTTCGTTGCTGTTCATTCCAACAAGTTTCCGGATTATAGCCAGCAGGACATTCACCTAATTTATTGATTGGATCTACTGGCAGGGGCGAATTTAATTTAATGGCTAAAACTTTCTGCCAACTAGGCCAAACAGATAGGGTTTTATTGGTTAGATAAGTACCGGCCTCCAGGCTAGGATAATGATTATAGGTAGTACGATATTGTTCCAATTTAGCTTTAATTGAAGCTAGATCAATAAGCCGCCTAGTATCTCTTACTACCTTAGCCTTGAAACTATTACAATATTGCCCACTAGGGCAATCTTTAGTATTTAGACAATTAACACCAGTCACTGCCCCTGGCTTGGTCCAGCAAGTGCCATCAAAATCTTTAATGTTTTGGTTAAAATGCCAATTATTAAGAATTTGGCCAAGAATATCTAAAGTCTCACTAGATATATTTTGATTAAAAGAGATAATGACAATAATTGGTTGCAGGCGAGAATATTGTTGTGGTTGTGCTTTATTACCGTCAGGCGATATTACATTAGAGGCAGCCACATAAATAGTCCGATCGTCTCTGACAGCATCATAACCATCAACAATGAGTGATTGTAATGAGCGTTTAGCTCCAACATTACGATTGTACCATTCATAGGGGCTTAAATAGCTGTCATTATTAAAAACACGGATGGCAATGGCATCAGAGCTAACCATAGGACTAACACTGGCTGGCGGAGGTACAACAGGAGGTCTATCATCATGACCTTCTTCAAAACTATCCGGGGTTATCTGGTTGGTGTCGTTTATGGGGGACAGCTCCTTATAATCTTCCTTAACACTACCGGGGGTTATCTGGCTGCTATTTCCAGTATTAGTTATATTACTTAAAGCAGCTTGAGTATTAAGAGGGCGGCTCATTAATCCCAATAACGCTAAAAACATCAGCCAAACAAATAGCTTGCTATACTTTACTATATTGAGGCGGTGCTTCATAACTAATTTATCTTATTAAGATATTATAACACAAGAAACAAAAATGGGAAAATTATTGTTGACAGTGCGGGCAAAAATGAGTGCCTCGACCAGCTAGAATAGTCTTTTGAATAATTTGTCCGCAGCGATGACATTGTTGGCCCGTTCGCCCGTAAACTTGTAAATAATTAACGAAATTGCCCTTCTGACCACGGCCATCACGATAATCACTAAAGGTTGTGCCACGATGCTTAATAGCTTCAGTTAATACTACCCGAATAGCTGATGCTAATTTAGCGGCCTCAGCTGAAGTTATGTGGCTTGCTAAGCGGTCCGGTCTAATACCGGCTCTAAATAAAGATTCATCGGTATAAATATTGCCTAGCCCGGCTATATATTGTTGATTTAACAGTAGTGGCTTAATGCGAGAACGCGGTTTTTGCGCCAAAAGGGCCTGTAGAAATTCCTCAGTAAAATTTTTACTTAGCGGTTCAACGCCTAATTTATTTTGGTAGTCTTGCCATTCAGCTTCACTCATTAACTTTATCCAGCCAAATCTTCTGGCATCATTAAAATATAAAGTACTGCCATCAGAAAAATTTATTATCAAGCGAGTTGTATTATTAGGCCAAGTAGGTTTAGTAACAGTAGTTAAATCATCAGTAGGATGCCCGCCAGCTAGCCATTTTGCACCTTTTACCCAAATTAATTGGCCAGTCATTTTTAAGTGAATTACTAAATAGTAGATATTGGCTAATTTTATGGCTATATATTTACCCCGCCTTGAAACATCCAGTATTTTTTGTCCGATAATTAATGACTGCCTACGAGCTTCATTGAAATTCGCCAATTGTTTGTCTAAAGCGATAATTTCTGTAATATCTTTATTGACTATTAACTCTTTAAGATCTTTTACGATTGTTTCTACCTCGGGTAATTCGGGCATATTTAATGTTTTTTACTGGGGGCCAGGACTGCGCTCCCCTAGCTTTTAAGATGATAGCCGACTGTTGAGCAGCAGCTCGCAATGATTGGCGAACATTATTGGTGATGATAAAATTAGCAATAAATGTGCCGCTAAAAGCATCCCCTACTCCGGTGGTATCTACAACATTTTTAGTCAAATAAGCTGGTTGATGCATTAATTCCCCACCATCATAGGACCAGGCGCCTTCTTTATCCTTGGTAATAATTACCAGGTGAGAACCATAGCTAGCAATCTTTTTTATTAATAACTCAATATTCTGGTTATAGGTTTTGATTTGTTGTGGTTTTAAAGAAGTATCCGTAGAGACTAATTGTAGGGCTTCATCATGATTAATAATAAGAATAGCAGTTTTGCTCAAGAATTTTTTAAGCTTAGCAATGCCGGCCATAAGTTGAGTTTGGCCTGGATTCCAAGCTATTAATTTATTGGAACTAAAGATATTAACTAAATTTTTATGCCAATTTTGGCCGCTTAAAGAAGAAATATATAACCAAGGACTGTTTATCTCGGCTATGGTATTAGGGTCTATGGTCATTAAGTCATTAGCGCCTCGATAACAAATAACGCTATGTTCACCGTCTTGACCAATTAGCACTACCGATACAGCTGATTGTTGTTCGGCAATAACTTGAACATAATGGCTACCAACACCATGAGACTTTAAATTTTTTAATATATTATTCCCCCGCTGATCATCTCCAATGGCAGTTATGATGGTTGATTTTAACCCATGGCGAGCGACAGCTACTGCCACATTACTTGCTCCACCTCCGTAACCTAAAAAACTTTTCTTGGCCAATGTCTTAGCGCCGTATTCAATAGCTAATAATTTTTGAGCTAAAATATCCCGGGGGTTGTCTATTATTTGGTAATTGTCAATAGTTAAAAATAAATCTTCAGTCGCTCCGCCAATAGTAATTAAATCAAATTGCTCTTTCATACTTATAATTTTATTGTATCTAGATAAATTCATCTAAAGTAACCTTAATAATTAATTGCCGTCCACCTCGTAAAACCCGCAAACCAATAGTTTGGCCGGGACGATATTGTTGAATTTTTTGGGTAAGACTAAGCTGTTCATTAAGGGGTTGGGCATTAATTTCTAAGATAATATCATTAGCCTCAAGTCCAGCTTTTTGGGCTGGTGAATTGGGCATAATAGCTGGTTGATCTGGACTATCTACCAGCCAGGCGCCCTGAGTTACCGGTAAATTATTTTCAGTGGCCAAATCTTCGTTAAGCATAATATAGTTTACCCCTAGTCTTGGTCTAATAATACGGCCGGTTTGTTTAACACTCGTAATAACCGGCTTAGCATCATTAATAGGAATAGCAAAACCAATAGCATCACCACTAGTATCAATAGCTACATTAATGCCCACCACCTCTCCTTTCAGGTTAATTAAAGGACCTCCTGAATTACCGGGGTTAATTTGAGCATCAGTCTGAATAACATTGGTTAAAGTAGTCCCCTCACCCTCGTCATCACTAGCATAAAGATTACGACCAATGCCGCTTACTATACCCTTAGTCGCACTGTTTTGGTAGCGGCCCAGGGCATTGCCAATGGCTATAACAGTAGAACCTAAGCTTAGTTTATCACTATCACCTAGCTGGATAGTGGGGAGATTTTTATCAAAAATTTTCAGAATAGCTAGATCATTAAGCGGATCGGCCCCAATAAATTGAGCATAATAACTCTTGCCAGATTGAAAACGAACCCTATATTCGCCCTCCCCTTTCTTATTAACCACATGGCGATTGGTTAAAATAAGCCCATCACTGGAAATAACAAAGCCGGTGCCTGAGCCGACAACAATTTTTTTGGTATTTATGACACCATTTATATTTTGAGGTACCCTTTCAGTCACCGTAATACTTACTACAGCTGGTAAGACTCTATGAATAGCGGCGATCGTGGCTGTTTCTTCAACAAATTCATCTACGGCTTTAATATTTTCCGCTAATAATGGTTTACCAGGGTAAACAGCGGCTATTAGTGCTAATACTAAACATAAGATGGGTTGCTTGATATTCATAGAATTTAATTATTTTTGACAAGTTGTAATGATTAAGTTATGATAAAGAAAATTTTTCGGGGATCGTCTAAGGGTAGGACAGTGGCCTTTGGAGCCATTAATCGAGGTTCGAATCCTTGTCCCCGAGCTATTTTAATGGTAAATAACTCGACAGCGGACGTTCACGGTAACTTGCCCCTGGCCAATTATTAGTAGTTATATATCCGGGTTTAGCCATCATCACTTCTGGCACGCGGTTAACAATGGTGGCACAGGCGGTTTTTATGGTTGATTCTTGCTCAAGACGTAATTTAGTAGTAAACTCGCCCTTTATTGTCCACTCACTAATATTGAGCTGACCAGCACTGCCGACTTGACCCCGGTGTTGTAATTGGATAATAGGGCCTTCGTTAGTTTCTAAATTAATAGTAACTGTTAAGCCTAAACAGTTACCAGCCGATATTGTTTTATTTAAAAGGGAACTCAATGTTGGCTGCTCCGCAATAATAGGTACTAATTTTTGATTAATATTTTTTACGGTCCAGCCTAAACGAGCCGCTAACCATTCAGCGGCATTCCAAATGGGTGAAGGTAAAAGATTGTTTTGGCCAATTTTCTTATTAAATTCATCAATATTAAAATCTACTCCGTAACTTTTAGCCATGGATATACCATATTCTTCAAGATTATAATTAGTTGTACCTTCTAAAACATTAATTTTTTGACTGCCGCCAGCTAAGTTAGAAATTAAATGACCCCAGAATATATCTTGGTAACCGCTAGCTGTTAAAGTGCAATAATTTTTTTTAGCTAATTCATCCAGCCGCTTAGCAAATTCAGGAGAAGTGGTCCAAGGAAAGACTGCTTCGCTGCAAGTAGTAATAGTGTTAACCCCATACTTCAAAGGAATCGTTAATAAAGGATAAATTTCAGTTAATAGTCCATTAATAGCCACAATACAAACATCGGCTGGGTTAGCGGCAAAAACTTCTTCAGGATGGCTATGAACAGTAAGGCCAAGTTTTTGGTTAAGCCCCATTAAATCACCAATATCCTGACCGATTAATACAGGATTATTATCAATAGCGCCGACTATCTCTACCCCCTTTTCATTAAGATATTTCATAATAAGGCTGCCCATTTTACCACAACCATATTGAATGGCCCTGATAGTACGTGTTTCAATGTTTTTATTCATAGTTTATTGTTATTTTGATAGCGTAAAAATAAGGCAATAGCTACGGCTGCCGCTACATTAAGTGAATCAACGCTAGGCTCATGCCGAATAGCTATTGCTTGCCCGGAAACTTTTAGCTTAATCCCATGCCCTTCTGAACCAACAATAATAATTATTTGGTCAGTAGATAAGAATTTACTGGACTTAACATTTAGCTCCTGAGCGCCCTTTTTATTTTCTAAACGATAGATTATAAAATCAGTTTTAGCTAGCCACTCAGAGACCATCTGGGACGACATAATGATCCAGGGAGTAGTAAACACTGAACCAGCCGAAGAACGAATAACTTTAGTATTACCAGGGTCAGCACACTCACACAATATAATCCCAGCATTAAAGGCTTTGGCTAGACGAATGATGGTGCCCACATTACCAGGATCTTGCAGATGGTCCAAGACGAGAATCGTTTTTTTGGCAGTAACATCACTAAGCTGAAATTGAGGAGCAATAGCTAATCCAGCTATGGTTGGCGGGGTATCAGTAGTGGTCAAATAAGAAAAATGACGGCTGTCTTCAGGACCAAATCGTAGTTGCACGGCTGGCCCAGCTGATTCTAGACATTTTGTTCCTTCTACCAGCCATAACTTAGCTTTTTTTCTGCCTTTTTCGGTGTGTAAAGATTTAATCAATTTTTCCTGTCTTTGACTTAACATGAATTTTTAGATCTTAGAATATTTACCTACCGCTATATAACTAGCTAGTAAATTAATGATGGCTGCGCCAACAAATTGCAAGCCAGCAATTTCCAACCAATGACCATTAAAATAGGTTATCAAATCAATATTATAACCAAAGAAAAAAGTATCTAAATACGGCTGTAAGACGGTCAAAAAGGAATAGAAAATGACAACTGTTAAAACTACCCCCATAAATGTGTAAATTAAGCTAGAAAATAGGAAGGGCGCTTTGATAAAAAAATTAGAAGCCCCTACTAATTTCATAATTATTATTTCTTGTCGATGGCTATAAATAGCTAGTCGCACTGAATTAAACATCACCAAAATCATAATTAACAAAAAAATGGAGCTAATAATTATGGCGGCATTATTAATTTTGTCGGTAATATAGTTAATTTTATCTAATAATTTTTTATTATCTTGGAAATTGCGCGATTCAATAATTGGATCTTGAATCTGATCAAGTTCTTCAACAAGTTCTTCATAGTGGTCAGGGTCTTTAGGTTTTACTGTTAGTGTGGGGGCCAGTGGATTTTGGTCTAGTTCTTGAAGGGCCTGGAGAATCTCTGGATCGGATTGATGACGTTTTTGAAAAGATTCAAGGGCCTCACTTTGAGAAATATAAATAACCTCTTGAACATTATTTAAGTTAGCTAGACGAGCTTTGAGATTTAAAATTTTATCTTCAGATATACCTTGCTTTAAATAAATAGAGACATCAACCCGATTTTTAAGATTATCCACTGCCGCTTGGCCGATAATTCTTAAAGAAAGTAATAAATCAACTGAAAATAAAGTTAGAACTAAAATCATGACAGTGGCTAGAGATAGCCAAAAATTACGCCACACATCCTGAAAACCAAATTTAATAATTCGCCCTAAAGATAATAACATAAAGATTAAATTATATATTTACCCTTGGCCTGATCGTTGACCAATCGTCCATCGCTAATAGTAATAACCCGTCGATTAAGACTATTAACTATCTCTCGGTTATGGGTCACCAGAATAACGGTTGTGCCTAAATCATTAATTTTTAAAAGCAAATTGACAATTTCCTCGGCATTAATGGAGTCCAGGTTACCGGTAGGTTCATCAGCTATTAAAATTTTTGGCTGATAGACTAAAGCTCGGGCAATGGCTGCTCGTTGCTGTTCCCCGCCCGAAACTTCATTGGGATAGCGGTTCATTTGTTCAGTTAAACCAACAATTTTCATAACACTAGGCACAATAGCCTTAATCTTTTTTGGTGATTTCCCACAAACCTGTAGAGCAAAAGCCACATTTTCAGCTAGTGTTTTCTTTGGTAATAATTTAAAATCTTGAAAAATAACACCAATCTGTCGTCTGAGATAGGGAATTTCTCGATTAGAAATATGAGTTATGTCCCAATCACCGACTATAACTCGACCTTCGTCTAATTTTTCTTCACCAATTAAGCATTTTACTATAGTAGTTTTGCCACTGCCCGATTGACCAACAATAGAAACAAATTCACCGGGATAAATATGTAAACTCAGGTTATCTAAAGCCTTAGTTTGGGGTGGATAAAACTTACTTGCATGAATAAATTGAATCATAATGGTTTACTAATTTAGAGCGGTAGTTAATAATCTGCTAGCTACTTCATAGCTCTTGGACCAAGTTGGTGAACCCAGGGTTACAACGATAAAATGTTGTTTAGTATCTTGTTGCTGAGCCGCCATAGCTAAACAATGGCCAGCTTCTGTAAGATAACCGGTCTTAGATGTCTCTAAAGAAAAATTTCCTTCTCTCAAGAGTTTGTTGGTATTTTTAATAGTATGGCTTTGCTTGGTATTGATAGTGCTGAATTGATAGCTAGCTGTTGTGCTAATCTTTTTAATGGTAGCATCTTGGCTAATATTTTTAAGAATTAAGGCATAATCTTTAGCCGTGCTGACATTATCCGGCGATAAACCGGTGGGCTCAACGAATTTAGTAGAAGTGGCGCCCCATTTTTTAGCATTAGCATTCATTTTGTTTATAAACTCGTCACGGGTTAGACCACTTAATCTCACCAGTGATTCTACGGCATTATTAGCTGAGCCTATAAG
>Ga0179944_1123097_pt1 | contig 10121 bp, 2 predicted proteins | sample AD_STIC10_sludge_FD_135921 | JGI IMG/M metagenome (GOLD analysis project Ga0179944, IMG submission 135921) | Active sludge microbial communities of municipal wastewater-treating anaerobic digesters from Illinois, USA - AD_STIC10_MetaT... | ecosystem: Engineered > Bioreactor > Anaerobic >... | reverse complement strand
TATAAGCACCTCATTATTATCTGAACATACTTCGGGTACATAATAACTTTTTAATTTTGCAATAGTAAATTCTTGGCAAAAAAGATTATGTATGTCGGCAATAATAAAAATTATCACCGACAAACATAATATATTATATTTCAATGATCGAAGCATTATTTGCTTACAATAATTTTACCAGATACGTTTATGCCATTACCATTTAGTCTGTAAATATACATACCATTTGACACATTAGCACCACTTATATCTTTTGCATCCCAATTATAAATATATGAACCTGCGTTTAAATTACTATTTAACAATGTATTAACAAGGTTACCTTGTACATCATAGATTGCTAATTCATAATTACCATTATGAGTAATATTTACACTAATAGTTGCTTTATCTGCTACTACATTAGGTGTTACAAATATCATATTATTATCATTGTTAAATTCAACTGATGTCAATTTAGTTGATAATAAACCTGTTTCAACATCATTGAATCTAATATTAGTAAGATTTAATTGACTTTCATTAAGTTTTAGCTTTAAAATCATTAATGGATTTGATGGTTCAAAAACGCCTTGTGCTGACAATACAATATTATTATCGCCAGTCATAACAAGTATTTGATTTTTTTCAGTTTCGTTCTTAACAGCATCAAGCATTTTTCCATTAAAATTGAATCTTGTACTTAATGGTCCTTCATAATACCCATTAATATAGATTGGAACTTGATATTCTGAATTACCTAATGAAATAATATCACCAATTTTTATATTATTAGCTTTGTTTTCATCAACTAATTTACCCCATTGAACAACAGTATCAATAAGCCAAGGTAATTCAACAACACGTCCAGCCATATATGCTAATATAAAAGAAGCATCGTGTTCGTTTGCTTCGAACAATACTTGTTTATTCGAGCTAATTTCGTTTGGTAAATCATCTGTATAAACTTTGCTTTGTTTTGGAATTCTAACTTTAGTTCCATCGTTTGCAAAATAGTATCTACCATTATGATTAACGTCACCATGATAGGCTTGACGTCTGCGTACTGGGTCTAATGGAATATTTGACGCAATTGATTTCATAATCAATCTTACATCATTTGCAGTAACGAATCTACTTTGTGGCATACCAAAATGTTTATTACCACGTGCTTTAGAGAAGTCAACGTCTCCGTCTCCCCACCATTCAGCTACATTAAATACAGATGATGCTGTGAAAAGAATTCTTTTATCAGTACCGCCTGATGGTGGCCAATAAGTTGTTTTATCAGTTTTAGATCCAGCCAATGTTAAACTTTGATTATAAAATAATCCGTTTAAGTAGTCTGCACCTTCACCAACTAATTTACCTTCACCTTTAATACCAATAACACTACCACTTGTAATTACTCTTGTGTCAGTAATGTCTGGTCTGTTTTTTGGTCCAACTGTACCATAAGCAAACTCGATATCACCTTGGTAAGAAAACGCATCAAGCGATTCATATAATCTTACTTGAAAATTAGCAACACTCGAAATAATATCTTCGCTACCTAATCTATAATTTATATTCAAATTTTTCCATTGAATAACCATTACTTTTTGGAATACACCATCTCCACGATCAATAGTTTCAAGTGAGTATGATATTTCAGAAGGAACGAACCCTCTTTCATTAAAGTTTTGTTCGTCTCTATAATAATGATCACCCCAGAATGGTGCAATCACATTAACGGGATAATTATTTGCGTCTAAAAATAAAGCATTTACATTTTTAGCTGGTAAAAATGGTGGAGGTGATAATGAGATAAATCCATTAACACATATCCATGCTTGATTAAATACTTCACCGTTCATTTCAAAATCGAAACCGAGGTCAATGCGGTGATAACCGTCATCTGAGTCTTCTTGTATATAATTTGGACCCAGAGAAAATAGCGTGTTTGGAATTACTTGTTTATTTGGTCCAAGCTCCTCATAAGGTACATTTTCTACAATAGTAATGGATTTATACTCTCCATTAACTTGTGAGAATAGTTTTGGAGAAACTGTAACAGCAATGAACACCACAATTCCAACAGCTGTAATTAAAAATTTCTTCATTTTGAACTCCTAAATTTTATTATTTTTCATTTAATTAGCTCTTTAATATATGGGATAAGTGCTTGTTACATTATTAGCTGATAAGCGTACCATATATTGTCCACTTGCAACTTTTGTACCTTTAGAATCTGCAGTATTCCAATCTATTGAGTAAGAACCGCTGCTCATATCTTCGTTAGTAAGATTTGTAACAACATTTCCTAACATATCTACGATTTGTAGAGTTACATAAGATGGATTTAATATTTCAAAATTGATTGTAGTATTAGTACTAATAGGATTAGGTGTTACATTTGAAATTCTTGTAGCAGAAGCATTTTCGCTTAGAGTTTCAACCGAGCTTAACCAATCGTGCATAATAACAAAGCCTTTTATAGCTTCATCTATTACAGTAATAGTAGCGACACCGTTTACAACTTCAAAAGTTACTGCATTTGAGTGGAAACCGATTTTTGGATCATGCATATTGAATATAAACAAATTACCATCTGAGTATCTGTCTTTAATCATCCAAGTTGATCCTGTTGGATTGTTTGATGCATTCTTAGCAGGAATTTCTTCTGGTCTCCATTTAATAGTAACTGGATATAATTGGTTACCAGTTTGTAAATCACCTGCTTGGAATTGTGCTTTATAAACATAAGATTTATTCTGATTTTGTATTGCTGTTGGGAATATATTTCTCAATATACCATTTCTATTATTGATAGACCAACGAGCATCGAATACGTCGTCCCATGGAACTGGTGGCAATTCGTATTCGCAAAGTTCACCATCAAGTTTACCAACATATTGTCCGTCATTACCGTCACCTGTTGATGTTCCTTGAATGCTTGATGTACCAAATACTAATGGTTGAGTTGCACCACGGCTATTTGTTACGTGAACTGTAGCTGTAAAATCAGTTTGTAATGAAACGTTAAGTCTAAATACTAATGTATCTCTTCTATTGAAATTATCGTTTACTACAACTTTAATAGTAACTTTACCATCGATATCAGGTTGAATTTCAACGCCTTTATCTTTTGATATTTTAACTGTAAAGTTATCAGTAGTACCGTTTCCATTGTAAGTAGATGGATTAACTTTCATACCAGTTAATGGTTGATTATTAACATCTAATAATTTAATAGAAATAACTTCTTGTGGATTAGTTCTTAATAAGTCAGTGTCAGTAACAGTTACCTCTGTTGACCACTCACTATCTTTATCAATACATTCAACAGCTGGAATACCAGTAACGTGTGGTTTATGACTAATACCGATTACTTTCATAGTAAGTCTTTTCATTACAGATAATCCATTTTCATCAGTTACAACAACAGTTATAACTTCTTCTTTTGGAGCATCTTTAACTCTTGGCACGCCATATAATAATCCAGTATTTGGATTAATTTTCAACCATGCTGGTGTAGTTTTTATACTTGTTAAATCAATTTTACCTGCTTCTGGATAACAAGGATCAATTAATATTTCATCTTGTTGTTCAGTTGCATAAATTAATTTATAAGTGTGTTTTTGACCAAAGTTAGGATCGAAAACGTGTATTTGTCTAGAACCGTCTAATAAACTTGGGTTGTAGTCATAATCTTCAACAGCATAAGGTAATGAGTCAACATTAGTAATTTCTGGAGCAATGTTTACGAATAAGCGATATTCTTTCGATGCAATACCGCCATGACCATCATTAACTACAACAGTAAATACTGTATCATCAGTAATTGCATTGTTATATTGTGGGTTTGGAGTGAGTAAACCAAAAGCTTCGGCTCTGTCAATTCTAATATTTAATTGTCCTTTATTAGTAAAATCAACACCAAACTCATCTTTATTAATATCACTATTATACTTATAGATATATGAATTAGCCATCCATGATGGTCTTGATTGTACAAGAATTGTACCTTCCATACCTAATGGATCTTTATCATAATCTAATGAATCAAATAAAGTAATATCATCTGGATTTTTACGAATATTTGTATTTACAAATCCGTAAGCAGTTTTACCATAACGGAAATCCCAACCTTCAGCAGCAGGAGAATTATCTTCAGCTTCATCAGTAGTATTAATATCAATTTGGAATCTTAATTTATCAGTAAGATTAGCAATCAAGCGTTGTACTTTATCTCTACCGCAAGTTAATTTAGTAGGTTCATATCTAACATAAAGTTTACCAGGATCTTGTATGCTATAAACTTCTGTTACTGGATCACCTTCATCAAAAAATACTGGATGTGTGTTTACTACAAATATTTTTAATGCGTATGATTTTGTATATTTAGAAGCTACATTAATTGTATCTTGTTGTAAGAATCTTGCATTATCTACATCATATTTAGGTGCATGTAAATATTCGGGATATGTTTCAATCCATAAATCAATTTCATCTTGAGTCATACCAGGATTTAAAGCTAATATTGAATCAAGTGTTCTATAATGTGGAGGATAGTTTGACGCAAATACTGTCAATTCCTCACCACCTGGAACTACGAATGGATTTATTGGGCGTCCAGCTAATTCAAGATAACCTTGTGCGCCATCTTTAATAGGTTCCGCCGCAAATTTCTTACGAACAAATAACCATCTACTTAAAGCTGTGTTTTGATCAATAGTCCAATTATAATCTAATCGAGCATATTTATCATCTTGTTTGTATGATCTTGGATCATAGAAATGATTAGGATCAATAGCAGTTACGTTTAATATACTATCACGACCACGTCCGCCTTGAACAACTTTTTCATTATCATTTTCCCATTCTGGTGGGAATACTGGTTCAAGTGGTAAGCCAGAATAACCTTTATAGTTAGCTGGATAAGTTCTATCTTCGGTAACAAATACTTTATTTAAAAATTCAGTAATTTTAACAGTTTCCTTAACATTAGGATTATCTTTTGAAGGAACTTGTTTAATAATTGTGTCAGTCATTAATTTAACAATATCGCCAGTGAAAATTGGTGGTTCAGTTGATTCGGTAATTCTGAAAGCTAAACCTTCAGTAGCCGCTTTATGAACGCCATCTCTCCAAAGTACTGTTCTTGAAATAATAAGAACTGAGTCGCCAACCCTAACTGGTAATGCTCTATAGCGTTCACCAGCAAAATAGGTAACATAATTAAGGCTACCAATTTGATTAGATGATGGCATATTTGGACGATTTGTAAATAAATTACTTACTCTTGCAAAGTTTCTATAATCTTCTGTATAACGTCTTCCTTGTAAAGCGCCTGCATCTTCATTATATTCATTTTGGAATAATTTGTATAATAAATCTGACCCTGAACCTAAGTTTGCTAATCCTTCAGCTGTTCTTCTCCAAGATGGATCACGTCTATTTGTCGAATCTGGAACTAATTCAACTACTGAACGGAATGTTTCTCTATAAGGAGCATCTTCACTAACTTGTGTCATATTAGTTCTAATATAATCACCAGTCATAAGGTTAATTACAAAGAATACTGATTGATTTAATAAATTAGGATCGTGGTTGCTAATACGTGTTAAACCGTCATAATTTACATTTGTTTCAAGATACAATGGGTATCCTATAGGGTGATAATAAACGCCTTTTTCATCAGGTTGGAATTCACCTTGAACTGCTGCGATACCTGGATATACAAAATTTCCATTAGGATCGAGTAATTCAGCAGCCATTGGGTCTCTTAACCAGCGTTTCACATATCTACCATTTGATGGCAATGCAATATTATTAAATCTTCTTATAACTGGAGGAATACCAACAGCAAAATCTTCAATAGGCGACATTCTTCTATTAGTATAATCAGCAGTTTTAATGTCTGTACCTTTATCATACATATCATAAACGTGTCCACTAAATACTAAGCGTTCTGGAATACTCATTGCATCTGGTTTAGTATTATCATTAGCTTCGTTAGCAAGTACAACTGGTTTATAAGTTATATCGCCTCTTTCTAATGATTCGAATGGACCTTGTTGTCTTGGATCTGTAGGATTATTGTTAATTAATTCTGGATATAAGAAAGGTAACCAGTTATTTCCATCTGTATCTACAAAGAAAGTTAAGAATGAACCATAATTTGGATTTTCTTGTATATGTGGAACATGGAAATTAACGTTAGCTTCTGTATGTCCCCAATAATTACCGCGTAATGTATCAGTACCGCCATAACCAATACCAGTTGTTCCAGCTAAAATACCTTTAGTATCCGGAGCGTCTGGTAATCTAATTAAGAATCTTGCATTATTATTATAAATTGAGTTTGCCGCTTCTGAGAATTGATATGAAGGCAATGGTCCTTGAATTTCACCATAAATAATTGAACCAGCTAAATCACTTGATGCTGGGTTAAAATTAGATGATTTAATATAAGCACCAGTAATAGCATTTTGTCTTATACCATCTTCTGAATAAGCTTCGTTACCAGTAACAAGTGAGCGATTTAATACAAGTTTTAAATCATAGTTATCGGAATAAATAGCCGCACCTGAAAATGATGTATTATTTTGGAATCTTACACGGTTAAAAGTTATTGAATCAATTCTACCAACTCTTGTAGCAGTAACACTATCAAGTATATATAATGCTCCACCAAGACCAATACCATTTTCAGGCAATTTTGCATCTTGATTATATCTATTATAAGAACCTTTTTGTGTAGTACCGCTACCCATTTGAGTTGCTGCAAATTCTTGTTCTGTTATAAGAACAGAGTTGTTGATAAATCTTGTTAACATTCTTACATCTGCTGGATATGTTAGGTCCTTTCCAGTAAATGGATAGTTAACTGATTGATATGCAATTGGCATAGCATCCACATTTTTAGTTAAATTGTCAAGATCACTAACCCAATATCTCTTTGATTTAATATCTTGTAAATTAACAAAAGATACAGCACCACCATTACCATTATAAACTGTATTACCAATAAAATCAACAGCTTTCATAATATTCAAATCACCGTTATATGAATAAACGGCACCACCACCTCTAATTTGTTTTAGGTTCTCACCTTCAACGCCTTCACCAACTACGTTATTAACAAATTCTGCACGAACCATATTAATAACTCTATGTTTGTGTAATAATAGAGGAACGGAACTTGGGATACGAATATCAATAGCACCACCAGAGAAACCAGCACTATTATTCCAGAATCTAACTGGATATTTACCATCATAGCCAAGAATAGTTTTTGCTTCTACACCACCGGAGCCATTTACTGACATATTTCTTTTTGTCAATATTGCGCCGCCTAATGTTAAAGCCACGTTATTTTCAAATTTTATATCGAAACCATAGTCGCGAGTTGCAATTTTTGTATCAGAGCCACCAACTACAGGCGATTCCATAGGATTAGTATTACCATCAACAAAAATAGCACCACCAGCGGCAGCACGGTTACCAGTAAAATATGTTTCATTTACGCTTTCTCTTTCTGGTCCGCCTCTTAATTGAAGACGTCCAATAGAGTTGTCAATATAAATTGCGCCACCCATTGAATAGCCAGCTGAAGTTTCGCCTAAATATTCAGGGTCGTCATAATATTTTGCATAAGTTTTATTATTAGTATATTCACCAGCTACTATTAATGATGTGTATGGTCCAACATAAACCGCACCACCACGAGCACCGTCATTATCACGATGTTTTTGATAATTTCTTGCTTCATTTCTAATAGCTCTAAAATTATCTAATGTTGGGAAGAAAACTTCTTTTCCACCTATCATAAGGCTTTGGTTTACACCAAAACCAATTTCAATATTTCTTTCTTTAACTCTTGGGTCACCAGAAACATAAACTGCTCCACCATAAGCATGATTACCATAAGTTCCATAAGGATATTGGGCTGGCTCATTAAGAATATCATATACCCTTAAATTACCATTTACAGTTTCTTTTTTAACATTAGCAAGTTGAACGTAGTTATCTTGGAAATTCAAATTTCTCATACGTCCAAGAAATACTGAAATACGACCGTCATCAAGAGATTGTCTATAAACAGAGTTATTTGAACCGAAAGGCTCTGGATATGAAAGACTTTCATCAATATTATCAATACGTGGAATTCTTGTATTTGAATTTATTGTAGAAATAGAACCATCTTTATTTGTCAAATTAGGATTTTTATCAGCTGGATAATTTCCTACAGAGTTACCTACTGGCAATGTAAATGCATATTCTGCTGTTGGAGCTTGAAGAATATTCAATGCACCGCCGCGTAAGCGTGCCATATTTGATTTAAAGTCTGCATTAATCAACCAAGTTCTTGATGAAAAAGTAGTGATAGCACCACCTGCACCATTAGTTAATTCTTTTAATTTATTATTTACAGCTACCCAATTATTTCCGAGTGTAGCTACATCATAAATGTTAGTTCTATCTACAGTAGTATCTTTTCTCATATTTTCGAAAGAAACATTACGGAAGAATGCCGCTCTTGCGCCTGGAAGAACAATGATATGTCCCCACTCGCGTGAGAAATTAGTAACTGCTTGTCCTTTAAATACGATTTTTGCTGGTGTGATATTAACATTATTAACTTGATCACCACCAATTCTACGCCAAGGTAATGTTTTTAAATTGGGATCGTAATTTTCAGGGTCTCTGAATAAGCGAGCATTGTAAAACATCATTGCTTGTTCAAATGATACAACAACTTGATTTGAATTCAAACCAGAGGTTGAGTTTCTTTCTTTAGCATAAGCGCTTGAACTTGGATCTACTAAATCAACTACTTGACGTGTTGATTTATCCAATAAAACGTGAAAAATATGATTAAATTTATCTGGATGAACCGTTGGATCTTTTGGTGTTTCAACTCTAATAGTTCTTGCACTAGTAGAATTGTCATTATATTGATCAACAGCACCTAAGAAAAAATAATCAAAGCTGGCATATCCAAGTGGCTCGTAAGCCGTTACTGGATTAACGCCATTAGGATTCTGAACGTAAGTTGCTTTAGCAAAACCGTCAGCAATGATACGTCCACCGGTCGAGTCAATTAGCCTTCCATCTGGATGGAAATGAATTGTCGTTCCCGGCTCAATAATCAGAGTTCCTCCAACTACATAATCCTTGTTGATTACATAGAGGGAGTCTTTACTGAATATTCGCACCTTACCGGGTGCAATACTACCGGATACGTAAACGATTTGCTGAGAAAAGCTCTCAGCCATCGAAAACAATCCTAATAGTACCACTAGAATACTCAAACGAATCAATCGTTGCATGATACCTCCAAAAAATAAATACTTATGTACAACAAATTATTTATTAACATCTTTTTATTATCAAATTTAACGTATAAATACACAAAATTCGGGTCTAATCCCAAAAACACTATTCAATAATCGTGCCAATCCTAATTAAACCTGATTTTGCTAATGAACTGAACTCGCCAAATTCATTTAGCTTGATTACTTCCCTAAAATATTGTTCTGCATGCTTGTTATCATTGCTTTTTTCAAAACATAATCCAGCAAAATACAAATATCTTACTTTTATATTATCAACCGAACTAATTTGAGATGCTTCAACATATTCTTTGGCGGCTTCTTTATATTTGCCTTCATTTTCATATATTGATGCTATACCGGCTATTCCACCCATTTTAATCATTTCAGCAGAAGATTTGGAAGCTAATTCAAAATATTTTTGTGATTCTTTGGCTTTGTCAATATTAAATAAAGCATTTCCAGCATATAAAGCCGCAATTTTACCTTGGTCTGTGCCACTAAATTCATCTGCTATATATTTTAGACCTTTGACTTGTTCACCCAAGTAAGTCCTTTCTGGATCGCCATTAAGAGCTTTTTCATAATCTGCGGATTCGTAATATTCCATTACGCGTGTAAGCAGAACCGAAGCTCTTTGAGAGTCATTTATTGATTTATTTCGTAAATAAAAGCCAATGACTATTAATAATATTACAACAGCTGATACTGCTATTATTATTTTACTATTTTTTTGTATAAAAGCACCAGCACTACTTTCTTCATTTACAGAATCGGTGCCTTCTGATTCCAACAGGCTATCATCTACCTGTTTAAGGTCTC
>Ga0179944_1065135_pt1 | contig 10494 bp, 10 predicted proteins | sample AD_STIC10_sludge_FD_135921 | JGI IMG/M metagenome (GOLD analysis project Ga0179944, IMG submission 135921) | Active sludge microbial communities of municipal wastewater-treating anaerobic digesters from Illinois, USA - AD_STIC10_MetaT... | ecosystem: Engineered > Bioreactor > Anaerobic >... | reverse complement strand
TGAAGAGGAGGTTTCGATGCATCAGCAGATTAAGATTAAATTCATCGAAGGAGGTCCCGGCTTTATGGCATCAATCCTAATTGTTTTTATCTTTGGTTTGGCCGTAGCCATTGAAAGGATTCTTTACTTAAATCTGGCTACCACGAATACCGACAAACTCCTTTCCAAAATTGAGAAAGCTATGGAGGAAGGTGGCGTTGAAGCGGCAAAAGAGGTTTGCCGTAGCACCCGTGGCCCCGTAGCCAGCATTTTCTATCAGGGTCTCGATCGCGCCAGCGAGGGGATTGATGTGGTAGAAAAATCAGTAGTGGCATACGGTTCGGTTCAGATGGGACAGCTTGAAAGCGGTTTAACATGGATTGCCCTATTCATCGGTATTGCACCCATGCTTGGGTTCTTGGGTACTGTTATTGGTATGATCGAGGCTTTCGACGCCATTCAGGCAGCCGGCGACATTTCTCCCTCGCTGGTGGCAGGTGGTATTAAGGTAGCCCTTATCACTACAGTATTCGGTCTTATCGTTGCCATCATTCTTCAGATATTCTATAACTACTCAGTTTCTAAAATCGACAAATTGGTAAATACAATGGAAGATGCATCCATTTCGTTGATTGACATACTGTTGAAGCACAACCTTAAAAATAACTAGTCATGTTCAGTAGTTTAACCACTAAATTGCTAAAAATCTTTTCTTGGTGTTTAATGATAGCATCCATTGTTTTTACAGTGGTATTCTTTCTCAGAATTTTCAAGGTAACACCAAGTGAGCAGTTGGATGTAGCAGGAACATTCATTATATGGGCATACATTCTACTGGGATTAGGTGTTGTGTTTACGTTGGTTTTACCCTTGATAAATTTTATCCTAAACCCAAAAAATATTAAGGGTGTATTGATCAGCTTGGTTTTTATGGCTGTTATCTTTATAGTGTCTTACCTAATGGCCGATACAACACCACTGGTTACTGCAACATCTGCAACTGATCTCAATTTTTCGAATCCCACAGTACTTAAGCTTACAGATACCGGACTTTTTGCTACTTATTTACTGTTTATCATTTCACTCCTTTTGCTCCTCCTTACCGGGCTGAAAGGGGTTATAAAACGATAGTTGATATAGGTGTTTTTTTTACCTACAAATTATTTTAACAATGGCTAAACCAACACCAGAAATAAATGGAAGTTCGATGGCCGATATAGCATTCTTGCTACTTATCTTCTTCCTTGTTACCACAACCATGAATGTGGATACGGGGCTGGCAAGAATGTTACCACCAATTGCTGACAGTAATGAAAAAACCACGCAGGATGTTAAGCAGAGGAATATTTTTACCGTCCTCATTAACAAAAGCGATCGTTTGCTCGTTGAGGGTAAACCCATGGACGTCAGCATTCTTCGTGAAAAGGCCAAAGAATTCATCGCAAACCCAAACAATGACCCGGATCTTCCTGAAAAGGAGGTGAAGCAAATTGACTATTTTGGGGCTTACGAAGTACCCAAAGGGGTTATATCGTTGCAAAACGACAGGGGAACGTCGTATTCCATGTATATGCACGTTCAAAACGAACTGGTTGCTGCTTACAATGAGTTGCGTAACGAGTTGGCCCGTAGTAGATTCGGAAAATATTACGATGATTTACTGGAAGATCAGCAGAAGGCAATTCAGGCTATTTACCAGATGCGTATTTCCGAGGCCGAACCAAAAAGTGTAGGAGGGAAAAAGTAATGGCAAAATTTGAAAGGAAAGGCAAAACAGGAATGCCTGCAATATCAACGGCATCGCTGCCCGATATCGTATTCATGCTATTGTTCTTTTTCATGGTCAGTACAACGCTTAGGGAAACAGAACTGTTTGTTAAAATTAAGCTTCCCGAGGCATCGGAAGTAGTCAAACTCGAGAAAAAGTCTTTGGTGTCATATATTTACATTGGACCTCCGGCCAGGCAATATCAAAGCCTGTTCGGCACAGACTCACGTATCCAGCTAAACGATTCATTCAAAACGCTGACTGACATCCGCGATTTCATTTCTTCCGAAAGGGAGGCTATGAGCGAATCGGACAGGCCATTCCTGCAAACATCGCTTAAAATTGACGAGGATACCCGAATGGGTATCGTTACCGATGTAAAACAGGAATTGAGAAAGGCAAGCGCTCTCAAAATTAGCTACTCGGCCAGAAGAGTTATCCACGACTAATGGATTAACTTTATTCTCTTAGGATATAAAAAAAGGGGTTGAGAGTTTTCTTAACCCTTTTTTTTAGCTGTGTTTAAGGTCTAGAAACTTCCTAAGGGTAACACGGTTGAGTTTGCCAGATGCGCAATGCGTTCAAGGATTCTCGTGGATAACACCATCCATGGAAAAGCAACGTTCATTTTTTAAGCATTATTTTTTGCAAATTAGGTCATCCTACTGTGCTTTTCCATATATTTTCAAGGTTCAAACTGTTGATTTCTCGTAATAATATTTGCAAATTTGAACCAACAAATACTTATGTTTTTTTGTTAATTACTTATTGTTTTCTAATACTCTATAGCATGTTAAAAACTATCAGATTCTCATTAATCATCGCCATTATTTTATCAGGCTCACTTTTCTATTCCTGCCATCGGGCGGATGACGGAAATAAGGCTAAATACGTTTTCTATTTTATTGGCGACGGAATGGGTTTGCAGCAGATCAATACTACTCAGGCATATCTGGCTGCCATCAGTGATACTTATGGGAATAAAGATCTAAGCTTCACCTCATTCCCCGTTACAGGTTTTGCTACCACCTATGCGGCCAATCGTTACATCACAGGATCCGCTGCAGCCGGTACGGCTCTGGCCACGGGTAGTAAAACTTCGATAAACACGTTGGGGTTGAATGCCGAGCGCACCGATACGCTGTTCAGCATTGCATACCATGCCCACAAGGCAGGTTTTAAAGTGGGAATCGCCACTAGCGTTAGTATCGATCATGCAACCCCTGCAGCATTCTATGCTCATCAGCCCGACAGGAACATGTACCACGAAGTGGCACATGATATGGTAAAATCAGGCTTCAGGTTTTTTGCAGGAGGTGGTTTCCTAGATCCCGAAGGCGAAAAGAGTAAAAACCCATTGGGCAATGTTTTTGAGAAGGGGTTGGCAGAAAATTTCTACTTTACTCAAACGTTTCCCATACCCGATTCAATACTAAATGCTTATTCATCCATTGTTTACTCAGTTCCCGAGCCCGATGCAAGTTCTACGCTGAAATGCAGAATCGATGCCGATTCGGCAGATGTTACCCTGGCCGATATTACATCTTTGGCCATCGATGTGCTCATGAACCCAAAGGGCTTTTTCCTGATGGTAGAAGGTGGAAAAATCGATTGGGCTTGCCACAATAATGATGCTGCTACGACAGTAGGAGAAGTTATTTCTCTTTCTGATGCTATTGCCATAGCAGTTGATTTTTACAATAAACACCCCAACGAAACGCTGATCGTGGTTACTGCAGACCACGAAACAGGAGGTATGACCATTGGTAATGGCTCAATGAAATATGAAACGAACTTTACTATACTGGCGAATCAAAAGCAATCCATTGATGGGTTCAATAAAAAGGTTTTGGAGTTTAAAACAAAACATAAATCCAATCCCACCTTTAATAGTTATTTACAATTTGTTTCCGACGAATTGAATATTGACCCAAAGGCGTATAACGAGATGCAATTGTCGTACCTCCAAAAAGCACATTTGGCCTCACTAAAGCAAAACAACCCGCGTGACAAGGAGGCCAATCGTAAAGAGTACGGCTCATTTGATCCCATGGCAACTGCAGCAATCCGCGTCTTGAATCAAAGGGCTGGATTGGGTTGGACCACGATGTCGCATACTGGTGCACAGGTTCCTGTTTATGCCATTGGGGTTGGACAAGAAATGTTTTCCGGAAACATAGATAATACTGATATCCCCAAAGGAATATCCAGAGCGATGGGAGTTGATTTGCCATAAAGCATTATCTGTCTATTGTCTCGGACGAAGAGTAAATGCCGGGCAAGGGAAATTTCTCGAATAATGATTGACTTCCCCATTTTTTTGCTAACTTTATACCTGAATTTTTCATTTGAAGAAGTAACATAGAAATTTCAAATTGCTCCTTAATCTTCGCATAGACAGAGTGTGAAAAGTGGGTGGTTCTTGACCTTTAATTTTTAGCATAATTATTGTTGCAAACAATGCTTTTTGTTTTTCATTTTGGCAATTTAACTTGTGAAACTTTTGTTTGGCTAATTTTTTTAAGAAACATAATATCTTAAAACCTCTTAAATTATAATCACTATGAGAACACGTTTACTAACTCTTTTTTTCGTAATTGTTGCGAGCACACTTGTTGCTCAGGATATTATAAAGTCTAAATCCATTCCTACTACGTATGATCGTAGTTCGTTTGCGGTTTTTTACATTGAAAATCCCGCACAAAACCATTGGAGCGAGGTGCGTCCAATGATCGATTCTGTTATCTTTTCCGATAAGTACGATAATAATAATTTCAGTAACATTATAATCAGCTCCTCTATAGCAGGTCAACTTCCTACAAAAGGCACCCAAGATGTGTTGCTCAATGAGCTAAATAACATGAATGTTGGCCGTCAGCTGATTGCCAAATGGTATAACAGGCAACCGGATGGGTCAATGAACATGGAATTGATTCATAAGCGTGGGCGGTTTACTGCTACTGATGCAGATTTTTTGAAAGCTCAAACAAGTAAGAGAGGTAACGCCGCCCTCGAAGATTTTGGCAATCGGCTGATTAACCTTAGCCATATTCTTGTCATCGACCTTCAGAATGTTAAAACAACAGAAGAGTTGGAAATAAAAAACATGAAGGGGTGGCAAGCAAATGCAATTGGCTATCTTTTTCGCCTAGATTTCAATGAGGAAAAACAGAATGAACTTTACGACACTTGGATTTATGATGATGATACGGAGGATGTTAAAAATCAGAAACGGGCTGCTTTCGATAAAATTGTTTTTTCTCTTAATCCGGTTACAACACAAATTGTTCTCATTTCTGCAACTCAACTTGAATCTTCTTCCGGTATCCGTTTGGCACTGAAAGCGAAAAGTATGGAGCAACTGTTAAAAGAGTTGGTACAGAAATCGTACGATGAGATTATCTACAAAACTGAAATGAAAGTAGAAGATCTAAAGGTTAAAACACCCCTTTACCAAACCCGCCCGCTTAGGGCTAAAATTGGTCTGAAAGAGGGGCTGAAAACCGATTACCGTTTCTTTGTGTACGAACATGTTTTCAATCCGAAAACCAACGAGGCCGAACCCAAAAGAAGGGGTGTCATTCGGGTAGCAGGGAGATCAAGCATTGTTGACAACAGGAAGGAGGCCACAGGCGATATGGGAACATCAAAATTCTATCAGGTTGCGGGAAGAAAACTGGAGGCAGGCTTCACTCTGCAGCAGCAAAATGATTTCGGATTGGAACTGATAGCGGGCGGCGAAGCGGGTAATACTTCCGGCCTTTTACTGCGTGCCGATTTTCGCTTGGGCCGTTTCATTGGAATACCTGCATTTTACCTCTATGGAGAGTTTGGCGCATTGGAATCAAAATATTATTATGGCACAGAAGCATCATTTGTCAGGTATGGAGCAGGTTTAGCCAAAGGATTCCAACTGGGTAGAAATTTGGAAATACGTCCATATTTCGGATTTGGGCTTGATAATACAACAGATGAAGGAATCGGTAGTACAATTAGTTCATTGTATATTAAGCCCGGAGTTAACTTGGCATTAAATTTGAGACACAACATACAACTTGTCGGAGGGCTTGGTGCCTATAGTTTTATAGGGGAGGTTACCGATGCTAGCGGGTACACAGTAGCTGGTTCGTGGGATGATCTATATGACAAAAGCGGCCCCTCGGCATTATTCGGAGTGAAATTTATGTTCTAAATACATTTCTAACTATTAAATCTTTTTTACTATGAAAACAATTCGTTTGGTATCGCTACTACTCCTTGGAGTAATGTTCTATTCAAATGTAAGTTCACAGGAACGTTACAGCAGGAAAGAGCGTAAAGCTCATTATAGCAGCAATTATAACTATGAGGTTCAGATTTCGGGGGTGGGACAGGATGGCACAAAGGTGATGAAGGTGTGGGGATATGGAAAAAGAGTTGAAGACGCCATCATTGAGGCAAAAATGAACGCTGTAGCTTCGGCTATTTTCAAAGGTATCCCAGGTGGGCATGGTGCTGCTGCTACGCCTGCTATTCTAACGGATCCAAATGCCAGCGAGAAGCATGCAGATTACTTTGAGACCTTTTTCTCGCCCGGCGGGAAATACTTGCAGTTTATCACTATGACTACAGATGGCATGCCCAGCGGGCAGGATCGCCTGAAGATGAAAACCGGATATAAGGTGGCCATCTACGTTCAGGTTATGTACGATGCACTTCGTAAACAATTGGAGGCCGATGGCATAGCCCGTAGGCTTGACGCCGGTTTTTAATAAGTTTAAATTATTTCGATATCTATTTAATTAATACCATTTGTTATGAAAAAGTTATTTGGATTAATAGTTATTTCTTCACTCAGCCTTGCCCTTTTTGGTCAGGCTAAAAAGCCCACCATCATGGTGGTACCCAGCGATCAGTATTGCATAAGCAAGGGCTATAAAATGGAGTTTGAGAGCATGGGGGCGAAACAGACCCTACCCGATTACAAGGCTGCTATGCAGAATGATGCCGAAGTGAGATTGGTAATTACAAAGATGGGTGAGATTATGGCCGATAGGGGTTTCCCCCTGAAAGACCTTGAGATGGAACTCAAAAACCTTGAACGCGAGGCTGCCGAGGCTGCCATGCTGGCTTCTTCCAGTTCAGGTTCCGAAATGGCCGAAAGCCCTATCGACGCATTGAAACGTACAGCCAAGGCTGATATCGTTATGGACCTTAGTTTCGAGATTAAACGTCAGGGACCTAACAAATACATTACTTTCAACCTGAGGGGGCTTGATGCATACACATCCAAACAAATAGCTGGCGCTGCAGGGCAGGGAGCACCCTCCTCATCGGCCGGTGCCGATCTCCTGCTGGAAGAAGCAGTCCTCAGCCATATGGACGGTTTCAATGCAGGCCTTCAGCGCCATTTCGACGATATGTTTGCCAATGGCCGCGAGATTAAGGTTATGGTGAGACGCTGGGCCAACTGGTTCGACAATCTTGAAAGTACTTACGATTACGATGGCGAGGATAAGGAACTGCTGGAGCATATCGAGGATTGGTTCTACGACAACACGGTTCAGCACCGTTTCAGCCTGTCCGATGCCACCGAGAATATGATGCGTTTAGAGCAGGTTCGCATCCCCATGATGACAACCGACAGCCGCGGTCGCGAGCGCGCTGTGGATGCCCGCAGTTTCCTTAGCGGCTTGAGCAAACATCTCCGTGACAATTTCCAAATCGATTCGAAGATTTATTTAAGGGGATTGGGCGAAGCCTGGCTTATTGTGGGAGAAAAGTAAACCAGTTCAAACCTTAAATTATTAACCATGAAAAAAATACTGGTACTAATGCTTGCTGCTCTGCTTCCCATGTTAAGCATGGGGCAGAGTAGTTTAGGCAAAACCGACGATTTGGGGCGCATAGCCATTGCGGCCATTGTCCCCGATGAGGCGGAAATACCTGCAGGTGCACAAAAAAATGCTACAAAACAGGCTCATGCAGGTGGCTACTCTCAATGGTTTGGGTGCAGTTGAGGGTTCGCAGTTTGCCATGGTTCCCATGGTATCAATCATTAGCCAGGATGTTACACCCACGGCTCCGCCGCAAATAGCACTCAAAGTGGAAATTTCTCTCTACATAGTGGATGCGCTGAGTCAGACAATTTTTAGCCAAACCAGCATTGAGGCCAAGGGAGTTGGCAATACCGAGGACAGGGCCTATACACAGGCAATCAACAATCTGAATCCAAGACATGGTCAGTTCCGAGGCTTTGTGGAGAAAGGCAAGGAGAAGGTTGTGGAGTACTATAACTCGCAGTGCGACGTGATAATCTCCTCTGCCAAAGCGTTAGCCGGGCAGAAGAAGTACGAAGAGGCCCTGGCCATGCTTTCCAACGTGCCCGATGTGAGCCGCGAGTGCTTTGACAAGTGTATGGCTATTTCAATGGATATTTACCAGGAGTACGCCAACCACAAGTGTAACGAGTACCTTTCGGCAGCTAAGGCTGCATGGGCCGGCAAGGAGTTGGGAAAGGTTGAGGAGAATCTTGGAAAAATCACACCTGATATGGCTTGCCATCCCGAGGCTGAGCAGCTGGTTGCTCAAATAACCAAGGCTGTTGAGGCAGAGGGAGGGAATGCCTGGAGTTTTAAAATGAAGAGGTACGATGATAGCGTGGATTTGGAGAAGATGAAGATTCAGGCTGCTAAAGAGGTAGCCCAAAGTTGGGCTTACTGGGGTGCTGCTTCGCATTTCGATTGGAGTTGGATGTATCCCAACGCAAAGAAGAAGGTTGTGGCTCAGCGTCAGGCTGAAAAAACCACAACAAGTACCTCTAAACCCTCTTCGGAAGTAACAACAAGCACTGCACCCGTTGACGTTAATCAGTTGGGTATCCTTAAGGCAACTGTATCCAAATACTATGGGAGTTTTAAGGGCAATTATCATCGCATTACCGATGGTGAATTTGCTGGTAATGGAACTATAAGAGATGGTGATAAGTGCGTTTGGTGGGACGATCCCAAGGATGTGTATTTTATCCTTGACCTGGGAGAGGTAAAACAAATTAATGGTTTCCATATTTCGAACCATAATACCGATGTGTATATTTTAGAATGTTCAGTTGATGGGGTAAATTTTTCCAAAATGGCCACCATTGATAAAACATGGGGAAGGGTTGGAGGTTATAGTAATTACCGCATGGAAACTTTTTCTACCGTTCCTAGTCATAAAGGATATGAGCCGCGAATCAATTTTAGCCCTGTGAAAGCAAGATACGTAAAAATATATGCCACCGAATGTAAATACTGTTCTCTTTCAGAGGTGCAATTATTGGGATACTAGTTTTATGATTTTTGCTATTACGGCACAGGGTTTGTAACAATAACCTTAAACACTAAGATTTTTTTATGAGAAAATTAATTGTTCTATCCATCTGCTCCATGTTTCTATCAGTTGGAGCATACCCTCAAAGCAGTTTAGGTAAAACTGATGATTTGGGACGCATTGCCATTGCAGCCATAGTACCTAATGAGGCCGGTATTCCCGGAGGGGCACAGCAAATGCTTAAGAATAAGCTAATGCAGGTTGCAACCCTCAATGGGCTGGGTGCAGCCGAAAGTGGATCGCAGTTTGCCATGGTGCCCATGGTTTCGATTATAAGTAAAGACGTAACACCCACAGCTCCGCCTCAAATTGCATTGAAGGCTGATGTTACCCTTTACATTGTTGACGTGTTAAGCCAAAATATTTTCAGCCAAACTAGTATTGAGGTGAAAGGTGTTGGCAATACTGAGGATAGGGCCTATTCGCAGGCTCTGAATAACCTGAACCCGAGACATGGGCAGTTCCGTGGGTTTGTGGAGAAGGGCAAGGAGAAGATAGTGGAGTACTACAACTCGCAGTGCGACGTTATCATTTCATCTGCTAAAACGTTAGCGGGGCAAAAGAAATACGAGGATGCTTTGGCTATCCTTTATAATGTGCCCGATGTAAGTCGCGAGTGTTTCGATAAATGCATGGGAATTTCCGTAGATATATATCAAGAGTATGCCAATCACAAGTGTAACGAGTACCTCTCGGCTGCAAAAGCAGGTTGGGCAGGTAAGGATTTGAACAGAGTGGAAGAAAACCTTGGTAAGATTACTCCGGATATGGCTTGCTATCCCGATGCCATGCAGTTGGTCGAACAAATTACCGCAGCCGTTGAGGCAGAAGGAGCCAGTTCGTGGACCTTTAAAATGAAAAGGTATGATGATAGCATCGATTTGCAAAAAATGAAGATTGAAGCTGGCCGAGATGTGGCTAAATCATGGGCCTACTGGGGCGCAGCGTCGCATTTTAATTGGGGTTGGCTTTATAAAAATTAACACATAATTACTTTTTGTTTATTTACTAATACACATTTACTAACCTAAATTTTACAGTTATGAAAAAACTTGAACTGACAAAGATGATTATTGCAGCAGTTGTAATAGTTGGAGCTTTTACATTGGCTAGCTGCGGTGGAAAAAAGAAAGCAACTAAGAGCGTTTTGGGAACCGAAATTGAACTTCCCTGCAACGATGTTGACTACCATTCCACCAAAACTCACTTCCGTGGAACCGGACAAGGCGAAAGTACAAACCAGTCCATGTCCAAGCAAAAAGCCAATACCGATGCAAACGCCAACCTTGCTGCCGGAATTAATCGTACCATTAAAACTGTATCGGATCGTTACAGGCAGGATATTACCGTTGGTGAAGCCAGCGAGTTTGCCGAGAAGTTTGAATCCATGACTCGCG
>Ga0179944_1248024_pt1 | contig 10542 bp, 10 predicted proteins | sample AD_STIC10_sludge_FD_135921 | JGI IMG/M metagenome (GOLD analysis project Ga0179944, IMG submission 135921) | Active sludge microbial communities of municipal wastewater-treating anaerobic digesters from Illinois, USA - AD_STIC10_MetaT... | ecosystem: Engineered > Bioreactor > Anaerobic >... | reverse complement strand
TCATAATATATTTACCAACTTTTTTACCTATGTTTCATCTATTGTTGGTGCCATTATTGGCATGTAGGACTAATTAAAAATTCATTTTATAGGTATATCCTTGATATTCCCTTCTTAAATAATACTATGCTGTCTACTTAAACCAACTTGATAATGGTGTCTACAGAGTAATTATAGAGATTATGGAATGTTTAGTGTATAATCAATATCATACTTCTATTAATAATTAACAGCATGAAGTATGATGTTCCTTACTCCTTAGGAGTCTTACTGGCACCGATTATCATTAGTGCTATTTTTTGTGTTTTAATTTTTGTAGCCAGCAAGAATAACAGAGGAAGAAATCAAATTCTAATATACCAGAAGAAATCCCCATTCCATTTACAATAGAACAGGGATTTTTGATACATATTATCAACATTTGAGATTACAAAATATACATTTTTTACACTTTTTTTATTTGTTGTCTATATATTATTCGACTGATTTCAATGAAGAAACCATATCAATATGCTTAACCTTCATAGATAGAAACAAGCTAACTACCATGGATAATAAGAATGTTGCTGCTATACTCAAAGCCCATGATATTGGTGTGATTTGTGCTATCATGTCGGTTTCCTTAGACATTGTAGACAGCATGAATCTTACTAAAATAAAACCAAAAGGCAATCCTCCAATAATACCTACAATTGTTAGCCATATATTTTGTTGAAGCAATAAAACACGAATTTGCTTTGAAAAAAAGCCCAATACTTTTAATGTTGCCAGCTCTCTATTACGTTCTGTAAAAGAAAGTACCCCTAGATTATATAATACTACACTTCCCAAAACAAATGCTGCAATTATCAAAATGACGACAATCATTTGCATACTTTCTAGTAAATCATTAAATGAATCTATCAACTGGTTTTTATCTTGAATACTTTTTATTCCCGCCACTTTTTTTATGTTACTTGATTTTTCAGAGGTCAATAAAGCTGTTTCTAAGTACTTCTGACCAATTTTCGTATAAGCTTTTTCAGACATTGCAATTCCTTGACCCATTGGTGTTCTATAAATAGCTTTAATATCAGACTTCACCCAGTCTTTACTGCCCATTATTCTCCACTCTATAGTATCTCCAATTTTAGCTTTTATTACCTCAGCCATTTTGTATGATATTCCAATTCCTTCTTTAGGCATGACAATCTTTTGTCCATTTTCATTTTCATATATTATCTGATCACCCTCAGATAAAACCGTCAATGCTCCACTTTCACTAATGCTGTTATACCTAATCTGCACTTTAGACTCTTGAATCCACTGTCCTTTATAGGTATTCTTAATATTTTTTAATTCTCCATCTGTTATGGATTTTTGCAAATTAATTTTACTCTCATAAACATTTAGGTCTCCATACATCCATGTGCTTACACCATTTATTGAATCTTTTAATCCTAGACCAAAAAGCAGTAATGCAGCACACCCCATAACTCCTACAACTGCCATGATAGAACGAATCGGGCTTCTAATTAAATCACGTATATTCCATTGTACAGAAAAACCAAACTTATGCCATAACTTGCTCTTCTCTAATCGTGTATGCTTCCCTACTTTTGGAGGCTTAGGCCTTAATGATGAAGCAGGAACCTCCTTCATCTGTTGTCTGCACGCAAAAAAACTGGAAGCACCGCAACACAAAACTGATAGGATTACTGAAACAAATGATGCAGGAGCAATTGCTATTGACCAATTTGGAAGTGAATAAATTGTTTTTTGCATAGTAAATAGTATAGGGGGTATCAGTAACGGGCCGACAATCAAACCTATAATACCTCCAATAAATCCAATCCAAACACCGTATGATATGTAATGAAAAAGGATTTTTCTTTTAGAAAACCCAAGAGCTTTAAGGATTCCTATCTGAGTCCTTTGATTATTCGTCATTCGTGTCATAGTTGTTAACATAGCTAGTGCTGCTATTAGAAAAAACACTACAGGAAAAACTCCGCCCATAGCCTTATTCTGTTCTATTTCAGTATCAAAAGCAACGACACTTGGTTGCATATCCCGTCCTATTACTATGCTATACCTATCAGAAAAGATATCTTCTATTTGGGACTTCAAATTTTCGTTGATAATTTTGTCGTCTTTCTCAATTAGAAGCTGATTATAAGGAATCTGTATTCCTTGAGGCAATGCTGCACTCGATAAAAAAGCAAACCCGAAAGTCTTATGATTTGGCACCAATACACTATTATCCTCAACATTATGAACATACTCTGGATGCATAATCAATCCAAGGATATTCTTTTCAAGCTTCAAACCATTTAACTCAAATTTTAACTTATCTCCTATCCTTAGTCCCCTAGCATTTGCAAAAGAGTCATCCAGCCAAATACCATCTTTAGAAATTTCAAATCCCTCTCCATTAACTAACAAAGGTAAAGAAATTATATTACTCTCAACTATATTTATACGAAGCGTTGGATCATCTTTCATATCCAGTGATGAATCAAATGTCAGTCTTCGTGCCACCGACTTTACCCCTGAAATGTTTTTTACCTTGTCTACATCTGCTTTAGTAAAATTGTTACTCTTTACCCAATAGTCTGCAAGCCGCATATCTTTATAATATTTATCCACTTCCTGCCTCATACCATACCATTCAGCATTCATGCCTGAGTATATAAGTACCCCAAGTATAGCCATAAGGAAAATTGAAATAAACTGTGCTTTCTTCGCTTTCATATCCCTTAACATTTTTCTCAGAAGCATTTACCAATTCACCTCCTCCACAGCTAATGGAGACTTATTGATAATCTGATCGCTAATTTTTCCACTTCTCATTTTAATCACCCGGTCAGCAGCAGGAGCCAATGCAGAATTGTGTGTAACTATCACTACTGTGTGTCCGCTTTCTCTGCTCATCTTTTGTAAAAGGGACAGGATAATCACACCCGTTTCACTATCAAGGGCACCTGTTGGTTCATCGCAAAGAAGCAGCTTCGGATTTTTACATATTGCTCTTGCAATAGAAACACGCTGTTGTTCACCCCCGGAAAGCTGAGCAGGAAATTTGTCAAAATGATCTTTCAGGCCTACTAAAGATAACGTTGTTTTTGGGTCTAATACATCTTTTTTATTTTCTTTTGTTATTGCTACATTTTCATACGCTGTAAGCGAGGGGATAAGATTGTAAAACTGAAATATAAATCCAATCACATCTCTCCTATAAGCTGTTAACCCATTTTCGTCATATTTGGTAATATCTACACCATCAATATAAATTGATCCCTCTGTTGCATGATCCATACCTCCTAGAAGATTTAACACAGTACTTTTACCTGCTCCACTAGGTCCAAGGATAACAACAAACTCGCCCTTGTCAATTTCAAAACTAATACCGTCAACTGCCTTAAATTTAACCGCTCCTACATCATATACCTTGCTGACCTTTTCAAAATTTATTAATGACATTGACTGACTCCACCTTCCTTAAATTAAAAATTAAAATTATATATGTTTTCGTTTATACCTAATATGCGAATTAGCATTAACTTAATTGCTTTAATCCTGTTATTCATTGAATTCTGATCTTCCTTTGGTTGCCGAAACTGATCATACATTCCTCCCACACCCAATACAATAAACTCGGCAATCTCTTGAGGATATGGAACATCAAAGATTTTTTCATTTATTCCTTGTAGGAGAATATCCTTAACAAGTGGAACAAGATTATCTATTATTTGCATTTCAATCATATGGTGTATCATTGAATCCTTATTATGGATATAAGTAATCATCTCATTGTTCCAACCGTCATAAGCTAAAAAATTATTCAAAATAATTTCTATTTTCTTAATTGCATTAATATTATTATTATTTACAACCATAAAAGCATTTTTAGTAATTTTATCAATACTTCGTTTCATAATTGCATTTAATAATTCATCTTTTGATTTAAAATAATAATAAAAGGTACCCTGAGCAATTTTTGTTTCTTTCACTATATTACTAATTGTAGTTTGCTCAAAACCATAATTCAAGAATAAGGTTTGAGCAATATCCAATATTTCGTTAATTCTTTCATTTCTAGGTTTTACGATTCTTTTCATAACATATCCTTTCTCCTAGACAATCCTTTTTGTACAATTACTACAATTACTATAAAAATAAACATATAAGTACATCTTATGTCTCAATCTTATTTAATGCCAGAATTATATCATACCGACCGATTGTCAGTCAATTCGCGAGTACATAATTACCATATATAGTTTTATATATGGTAATCCGTAGTTTTATTGTATTATTCAAAAATTTTACTCTCAACTAACCCAGAATTAACACTGTCAGTTTTTAATAACCACTTTTTACGTTCTTCATCGTTGAAAGATATTGCTTTCTCTGCCCATGTTTTGCAGTAGGAACACTTAGTTATTCCACTCGGCTTTGATATTTCTGATCCTTCGCATGTAAACTCATCACATACAAACTTTGTCGTAAACTTTTCCAGAAATCCATCTAACTTTCTATTATCCAAATAAAAATCTGGAAGATTGAATGCATCAAAAAACTTTTTGACTTCATCTATATTGTATCGCCCTGTAATTGCTTTAAAAATAAAAGGCTTTTTATGTACCTTAACAGTCTCAGAAAGCCTTGGCCACACTAGTATGTCTAGTAGATTTCCATTATATACTTTTTCTGTATATGCTTTTATTACTTTTGTCAAAAAATCTGTACTTTTTGTTCTATCCAGCAGCTTTATAGAAAAATTGTAGTTACCTGTCTTCTCACACAAATTTTCATAATGCTTTATATCCTCAGGTCGTATCCATTCAGACGCAATAAGTTGAGTTGGATTTTTAATTTTTTCTGTTGTGCACTTTAGTAAGCAATAGTCGAGGTTTACATGCTTTGAAAAGTGTTTATTCTGGCTTGCATGAGCTTGACTGGTTCCGTGCATTACAGCATAAGGACATGAATGAAGGCATACATTATTTGCAATCAACCTAAGAGACATATTAGAATTCTTGGTATAGTTAAGCATTTTTTCAAGGAGCTCAAAATTCCTATTAATTTTGTGGAACAATGTTAGCTCATCTGCCCCCAGATTGTGCCAATATTCTATATGGTGCAAATCAAATATATATGCATACAATCCAATTGAAACCTTAATATTCGGATATCGCTTTTTAATTAGTCCACACAAATATGGCGAATTTACGGTTACGGCATCTATTCCTATACTAACCAAGTTGTCAATATAAGAAATTATTTTTTTATGGTATCTGGGACTAAATTCTTTATTCTCCATACACATTGGATTGAGTAGATAATTAAATTTCAGGCCCTTTGAATGGCATAATTCAATATATTCTTTTAGCTCCCTAATGCTAATATCCGGCAAAACCATAGAAGCTCTGCCTCCCCCAAGCAAGTCACTTCTCATTTTTCCAAATACCGATTTAATTGACTTCCCTTTGTCAATCTTTGATATAACTTCAATTAATTTGGGATCAAAGTTGCATCCCAGTGAGTATGGCATGCTAAAATTATTTTTATTCGTCATTTCACTCCACCTCGCATAGTCGTTTAATTTACAATTTTTCTTTAAACATCAGATAAGCCTGAACAAATTTCTGAAGATTTTAATCCTATTTCAACTGTATGTAGTAATACCTGATTATCATTAAGCATAAAAAACTTCTTGATCTGATGGAAATTCATGTCCCCGATTGAACAAATGCCAATATCATTTAATTCTCCTACTGTTGTAAGTGTTGACACCATTATTCCTGTATCAATTGCAGAATAAAAATATCCCATACCTGCATATTTAGGCATTGTCACTTCTGCATTGTATACAAAAAACATTGAGACAGCAGACTCACTGAATATATTTTGATTTGTAAAATAGTGTGCTTCTTTTGGTATCGTACAATCATTGTTTATACTGCAAAGTTCATTGCCAATCGGATTATAATAATATAATCCCCGATCAATATTTTCAACACGGTTTTCCTTTACGTATAAATAAATATCTATGGGGTAAAGCCCTCCCGCACTGGCATAATAATATCTGATATTATCCCCTTGCCTTTCTTGTCTGAGTACTGATAAAAATTGAGAAAACGTAGTAAAACTAATCTTGCGATTTTGTTCAAAAGAACGATAGGTTCTTCGATTTTTAATAACTTCCGGAAGTTCTGTGCATTCTAATGAAACTATGTTATTTGTGGCACTTTCGCATTTTCTATTTAATTGTTTATCTTTAAACTTTTTTAATTCTTCTGCATCAAACTTAATATTTTCACTATATACATTTTTAAAAATATAACTTTGGGGATAAAATATTTCCTGTGGCGTAGCAATTGAATGAATCAGTACCCTTTTTTTTATCAAATCATTAACAAAAGCATTTAGCTTTCTACTATCAAATTCATCAAATTCTTTGATTAGTTTACATAGTTCTATCCCTTTCTGTAAAAGGAAATAGAATTTTGGAAATAATTCTGCAATATCCTCTTTATAGCAAAAAATTTCAATCTTTACTTCTGAACCAGTTTTCTCCCATCTAACAGCAGGTGACCAATAATACTTTTTTTCATTTCTCGTTTCATCCAAATTTAAATTAAAGCCCACAGTCCCAATTCCTCCTCATATTTTTATAAATACTATGAATACTTATTTCTTATTATTTAGAATTTGACTTATCGTACTTACTATCTTTTTTTCGTGTTCGTGAATAAAAAAATGATTGCCTTCAAATTTATAAAAATCACATGACTTTTCTGTATAGAAAGACCATTCTTCGATATCGTTATATTGAGCCAGATTATCATTTGAACCATAAAAAACTGAAATATCAAAACACCACTTTCTTGGTTCTTGTTTGAATTCATATTGCTCAACCATCTTATAGTCAGATTTAAGTATCGGCAAAAACAAATTAAATAGCTCTTCGTTATCAGCTACCACTTTGGGTGTACCTCCCAAGCATAAAATAGCCTTTCTAAACTCATTGTCCGGTAATGTGTGGTATACTTCCTTTCCCTTAATATGGGGTGGAAACCTTCCTGACATAAAAGAATGAACAGGCATTCTTAAATTATGACTAATAATTTTGCCTATTAATTGATGAATGATTAAAGTCCCCATGCTATGCCCAAAGAAAGCATATGGGTAATTTTTAATATGACCGGCAATTTCTTCAAAAATATTATTTACTTCATCCTCAATCGAGTTATTTAATGGTTTACTAAACTTTTTCCCACGCCCAGCTAATTCTATGGGTATAACTTCAATATTTTGATCTATATAATTTTTCCATCTGGAATATACCGTTGCAGACCCACCCGCATAGGGTAGGCAAAATAATTTTATTATTTCCATTCCATTCAACCTTCACAAGAATTATTTTAAGTATACCCTTTATATTGCTTTCTCAAGCCGTTCTTCGCTCAGCATAAATTCCAATACTCTTATTTCCTTTTCTAAAGCAGCTATCTTTAAACTCACCAGTCTAGCAGCTTGATCTCTTATCGAAAATAGCTTTAATATCATTTTTAATACTTATAATCTTATTTGCTTTCACTTTTACCATATCACCCAATAAAATAGGTCTCTCCATCAAGCTTTTAATATATCTAACATCCTATCAAATTCTAAAGGAGTCAATTGCTGTTTGCTATCTGAAAGTGCTATTTCAGGGTATGGATGAACTTCAACCATCACACCATCCGCACCAGCAGCCAAAACAGCTTTCGCAATCTGATTTACGATATCTTTTCTTCCAAGTGAGTGACTCAAATCAACCAAAATTGGTAAACTTGTTTCAGATTTAATTATAGGTATAGATGATATATCTAATGTGTTTCTTGTTTTAGTTTCAAAAGTACGGATTCCACGTTCACACATTATCAATTTTCTATTTCCTTGTAGCCCAATATATTCTGCTGCATACATGAATTCCTGGATCGTTGCATTCATTCCTCGCTTTAATAGTATGGGCTTCTGAGTCTGACCAGCTTCTTTTAAAAGTTCAAAATTTTGCATGTTTCTTGCCCCAATTTGTAAAACATCTGCATAACACGCTACCATTTCTACATCTCTAGTGTCAACAACTTCAGTTATTGTAATCAGATCATATGTCTTTCCTATATATGATAATATTTTCAATCCCTCTTCTCTTAATCCTTGGAATTCATATGGAGAAGATCTCGGCTTAAAAGCACCACCACGCAGAAACTTGATTGCCCTATTTTTTAAATGTTTTGCGATTATCTCAAGGTACTCAGTCTTTTCAACAGCACAAGGCCCTGCTATAATTACAGGTTCCTGTGTCTGTAAGCTAAAAATATCTCGAATATTCAAAAAACCACTCTCATTGCTAGAACTTATAAGCAGTTTGCGTTCCCTGGTTACCCCCATAAATCTCAACGATGCAGCAAAAATACTTGAAAAAATATCCTTAAGTATATCATTGTATAAAGGACCTTTATTCAATTTTAAAATCATTTCCATCATTTCAGTTTCCCGAACAGGATCAAAATAGTTTATTCCATCTTTCAATTCGCTTATCTCTTTTACGAGACTTGCCCTCTTGTTCAGTAATGACATAATTTCAATGTTTACACTGTCTATCTCCTGTCTTAATTCCTTAATTGACTTTACCATTTAAACCCTTCCCCACTAATAATGAAATTATTTTTCAGCTGTACAAAGGTATGCCATCATATTTAGCCTTTTCCAAACTATATTTTTAAATCCGCATTTATCTAGCATATAGGTAAGTTCGTTTTTTGAATAGATCCTTACATCACCCGTTTTCATCATTGGCAAAACCATGTTTGTAACCTGTCTGGCAGGTGTTGGCAGCCAAATCTCGCTAATAATCAGTTTTCCACTTTGTTTAAGTACTCGATACATTTCAGATAATGCTATCTGTGGATTCGGATAATGGTGAAAAGAGTCTGTACATGTTACAAGACTAAACTCATCACTATTCCAAGGGATATTTTCAGAATCTCCCATCTTTAATACTGCCTGTTCTTTTAATTTATGGTTTGCAAATTTCAGCATTTTCGGTGACAAATCAACCCCATGTGCTTTTATTTTATTATCTTTACTTACAATAAGAGCTAACACGTCCCCTCTACCACATCCAACGTCTAATACCGAATCATATGTATCAATCTTAATCTCATCAAGCACATAATTGTACAAGGACCTTGCATGCTTCCCGAAAAAGGTAGAATGATAATTATCTGCTTGTTTATTAAAAGTCTGAACAGACTGATCCTTATAATCATTCACTCCCACAAGAACACCCCGCTTTCTAACATAAGTTAACAATCCTTTAAAATTGCTTCAACTAGTTTAGCATTTTTCAATGCATTTTCACCATATAACATCTCATCGTGAGTACCAAAGCCCTGGTATTTTTGAAGACCTATACTTGTTGCTTCAGACCATTTGGACATGTCTGTTCTCAAGAATTCCTTATACTCTATGTCTCCAGTAGAGCTTATAAAATGTATTCTCGATGGAATTCTTTCCGAAATCGTTAAAGTGTCTAATACATCAAAATACTTTGTTATCCTCTCAGTCATATACCTGTCAAATTGTTCTCTGATACCAACTTTATCCGGGTACATACTCGCCATATGCTCAAGAAGATTTTTTATGTACTCTTCTTTATGTGTAGGCATCACATAGCCTTTCATGCTTTCGTTTATATAATATGAATCCATCAATATTATATCTGAAACCTGATATCCCTTTTTGAAAAGTTCCTTAGCTACCTCAACCGCTATATTTCCACCGGCAGAATGCCCAGCTAGCACAATTGGCTCATTATTTCCCTGTATTTTGGCAATCTCGTCTGCATAATAGCTTATTATGTCCTTCCTGTCAACAAAATCCATTGCATAAACCGAATGACTGTTAATAGATTCTGATAAAGCTCTATATACAAAGCCCATCGTAAGAATTGGGGGAAATGCAAATATGTTTTTGTTCCGCTCGCTATTGAGAAGAGCACACGCAGCTTCCTTCCCATCATTCTCCTTCTGTATGTATTCAGCAATTAATCTGATAGTTGGCCGTCTAAATACAACCTCAAAGGGCACCTTAATTCCAAACTCTGACTGTATTTTAGCAACAAGTGTTATTACCTTAATCGAATCCAATCCTAAATCAAAGAAATTCTCATTTACACTTATCCTTTCTTTATCAGCAAGTACCTGGCATATTTCAGCAATCTTAATTTCAACCGGACTGGCAGGTGCAATGTATTGAGAACCGCCACCGGAGCATGAGGCATCCGGTTCTGGCAATGCCTTTCTATTAACCTTTCCATTCGGAGTTAGCGGCACTTCATTAATATTCACAAAGTATGCCGGAACCATATACTCCGGAAGTTCCACCGAAACATGGTTTTTCAATCTCTGTATGTTAAGCTCTTCTTCACTTACTATGTACGCACAAAGGTATTTCTTGCCATTCTTATCCTTAAGGTCTACAACAACCGCATTTCTTACCGATTCATGT
>Ga0179944_1228419_pt1 | contig 10626 bp, 12 predicted proteins | sample AD_STIC10_sludge_FD_135921 | JGI IMG/M metagenome (GOLD analysis project Ga0179944, IMG submission 135921) | Active sludge microbial communities of municipal wastewater-treating anaerobic digesters from Illinois, USA - AD_STIC10_MetaT... | ecosystem: Engineered > Bioreactor > Anaerobic >... | reverse complement strand
CAAGGACTTTTCCAATGTTAAAATTTCTATTTAATATTTGCTCAAAAAGTTTTTGAAAAAAAATATTTTCCATTTCAGTTCATCCTATTATAATTAAATTTTTTAATATAATGTTTTAAATATATATAAGAAATGCCATTATCAGATTAAACCGATAATGGCATTTATATTATTACATTTCTTTTAATGAAATGTAATCTTCTGTTATAATATTATAATAAGATGGTTTAGAATTTAAATATCCTTTTTCACCACCATTATACATTTTAGCAAGTAATATAATATCATTTTTATTATCAAAATTAAGGTTAAATTTTTTGCTTATATAGTAATAATAACTATCACAATATAAAACTTGAGCTTCGACATTATTTAAAAATTCAATTCCATTTTGAATAATTGGTAATTCAGGAAATAATTTTTTTAGAAAATGGATAGTAGAAACTTTCATTTGTACAAATCCAAATACATCATTTTCATTGTAACTTTTAATATTCTGAAATTTAGTTTCCTTATTAATAGTTGCTGCAATTAAATATTTATTAGTTTTTAAATTACAATTTTCTAAACTATATTTTAGTTGAGCAATATCATTAGCAAATTTTTCAGAATTAGTTTTATTATTCTCAATATATTCTGTCAAATTAGTAATTGTAGTATAATGTAAATTTTTACTATAATTAATAATTTGATTTTTTGTTTTTTCTTTATCAATTATTATTGGTTCTACAATTGGTAGTTCAATATATAAAGAATCAACATTTTGGGGAATATTATTATTTTTTTTAATATTTACTTTATTGAGAATTACTAGTATAAGTAATACTAAAAGAAGAATTCCTAATAAATAGTTACTCTTCTTAGATACTAGGTAGTTATAAATTTTCATTTTTTTTTTCCTCTTTAATTTGTCCGTTATCTAATATTTACAACATTATTTCAATTATTTTTTGAATAATATGTACATAATTGTATCTATTAGATATAAACTCTTTAGAAGAGTTATTTGCATAATTTAAATATATGCTAGTAGCATTTGATTGTATGATATCTTCAAGTCTATATAATCCATTATTATTCATTTCTCGATAGTATGAGATATCAAGTTGACCATTTATATATTCTTCTTTAAATTTTTTTAAGTAATTAAAGATCTTAAGTTTATTTTCAGATTCTTCCATTAGCCTTAATGATTTTTTTATAAAATTTATCATAGAAATATGGTTATTTAAATTAGAAAGACCTTTAATACTTATAGTATCCTTATTAAAATTATAGTAAAATTCTTTATTGTCGATATATAAATAAGAAGAATATTCATTTTTTTTTATAAAAGAATAATTTTCACCAATCTGTAAATTATTACATTGTTTAAAAGTAAAAATTGCATCCTTTTTTATAGAAAGAATATCATTAAATTCTAAATTATTTTTTATAACAAATTTATTTCTAAGTAAAATAAATTCATTTAAAATTTCAGAAAATAAATTAGTATATTCAGTAGATAACTTTCCAATAACAATATTTTGATTTTTTTTATCTAATGTATCAATATATTCTATTAAATCTTTAGATAATAATGATTTAGCTTTAATTACTGAAAAACCTGCATTTTTTAAATCATATTCAAATATTTTTCCACATCTTAAATATTTAATAGTTTTATTTAAGTAATTGTGTTTTTCTAATAATTTCTCTAATCTTTTTTCCATATTCAATATTCTTTATTTTTAAAAAATTGACAATTGGTTTTTCATATTCAGATTCTCTATATCCTGCAAGTTTATCAGCAATAGAATTAAAATAAATATCTAATGATTCAAAATCATTCAATTCAACTTCATTTAATGGTTTTACTTTTTGATGAGCTTTTACCCAAATAAATTCAAAAGAAAATTTAGAATTATGTATAATACTATAAATTTTTTTCCACAATTCTAAATTTTCAATTGTTTTATTACTTGAATTTTTCCAATTATTTTTTTTCCAATTAGGAAGCCATTCATTAATTCCTTTAATTAAATAATTAGAATCTGATTTAACTTCTATATCTATTTTATTTATATTAAGATAATCTTGATATTTTTTATTTATAATTTCAATTCCATTTATAAAAGCTTCAAGTTCCATTTTATTATTTGTAGTATTACTTATTCTACCAGACATATAAGTTGTATATACTTCTTCATTATTATCATCAATAATAGATTCTAAATCTATAAAACAACCACCAAATCCACCATCAAAAGTTTTTTTATTAGATATTTGATAAATATTTTTAGAATTAGAACTTCCATCACAATATAATAAAATTTTTTTCATTATTTCCTCTATATTTTATATTTTATTAGTTGGATTTTTTCTTTACTAACTCCAAAATCCTTTTCTATACTATTATAATATAAATTTATATGTTGATTAAAAATTTCTTTTTTGAGATAATGAAAATAAATTTTATCAACATCATTATCTGAAAATATATTTATTTCTCCATCAATAAAACCTAAACGATAAAAGGTAAGTATAGTTTTTTTATAATATTTTCCATTAGCAGTACTAAAAATATTATTTTCAAGTTTTTTATCAAATTTTAAATATATTCCAAGAATATCAAATACTCCTTCAGTTAAATATAAATTTGATGTTTCTAAAAGATTTATTCGATTTGGAATTGTATAAAAATTTTTAGTATCATCATAATTATTAAATAAATTATAAAAATAATATCTAAAAAATGCATTTTTATTAATATTTCTAAAAATAATATTTCCATTATCAAAACTTAAAAAACCTATACAATTTTCATTAAGTTCTATTAATAATTTTTTAAATCTATTATCAATTTTATAATATTTTTCTAATTTATTTTTTTCAAAAATTGTTTCAAGATCAAAAATTATTTTAAGATCTAATAATTCCTCTATTTCAAAATTATAATTAAATCTATTTCGGATATATTCTATTTTTTTATTATGTTTTTTAGTTATTTTCTGAGAAATATCTAGATTATATTTAAAATTTATATCATTTTTTATTTCTTTAATATTATTAATAAATCCAGTATTCTTTCTTAATTCTTGAGAATAATTTAATAAATCATTATTATAAATATTTAAATCTTTTAATAATGTAGTTGATAAATATGATGATTTAAAATTACATTTATGGCAATATGATGGATACGGTTCTACATTTTTAATATAAAAATGACCATGATGTTTATCTTTACTATCACCACAATAAGGACAACGTATAATTATTTCTCTTTTATTATTAGTTAATTTACAAAAATCTAATTTTTCATTAAGAATTTCATATATATTCATATTTTTTCCTTAAAAAAAAGGTTATATTATTTTTTAATAATATAACCTTAACCTTTAATTATTAAATTAATTATAATTATTAATTAATTTAATATTAAGGGTTTTTTCAATTATATTTAAATCTTCTTTTAATAATTTTTTTAATTCATCTGAATTATTTTTATTATTAAGAATTAATTCAAAAAATTTTGGATTTTCATTTAAAACAGGTGATAGTTTTATTAAATACTCAATATTCAAACCAATAAAACTACTAAAAAATTTTTCCCAATTCATATTTGGAAAATAATTAATCTCAATATTCTTAATATATTGATTTTTTAAAATCATTAATGGATTTAAATTAAGATTTCGTATTGTTATTTTAGTTACATTTTGATATAATGCAACTAAATCCAAATTTAAATTTTCTCTATATTTTTTTATAAAAATATTATTAAAACGACAATTTGCTAATAATTCTTTCTGATTAAGTTTAGCTAAATTTTCACCAATAAATTCATCAGAGAATATTTTATCATCCTCATTTTTAGAATTTAAACTTTCAATTACTCGTATTGTTAATTTTCTCCAATTAACTTTATGTGCAAAATATATAAATACTTTTTCATCTTTAATAGTTTCAGAAATATAATCCCAAACTTCTTTATTAAATAAATAATAAAATCTTTTCATAATTTTTATTTTTTCTATTTCATTATCCATTATACTAAAAATATATACAAATCTTAAAATTACTTTATTTTTAATACAATTTTCCAAATAACGTATTTTATTTGGAAGTGATAAAAAATATTTTGTATTAAATTTATACATTTTAATTGATTTAGAATTATCCATAATTAAGATCCTTATTATTCATTTAAAAATTTTAATAATTCAATAATTATTTTTTTCTTTCCAATATCAGAATTATCAATATTATCCCATTTATTAAAATATATACTTGAAATAATCTTTGTAATTGGATCTAAATCATTTTTTTTACTTATTAGTTTACTTAAAATTTGTGAATATTTTGTATATATTAATTGAAAATAGTTAGTATTTTTCAATTTAAATAATAAATCTTTATTATTAATAGTAACTTTTCTTTTTTCTACAATAAGATTAGATATTAATAGTTCGGCTAATAGTGGATAATTTTTAGCTAATAAAATTTTTCGAAAAATTAAAATAAGTTCTATTAATTCAAGTTTATTTAAATGATAATTATCAAAACTTCCAAAATATTTACTAAAGTAAAGAAAAGTTAAATTTACTTTTAATTTATCTAATTTTAAGTTTTTATTTGCTAAAATTTCTTCTTGAGAAACAGTAATATTATACTTTTGCTTAATTTTTTCTTTCATAAATTCTTTATTAACTTCTGAAAGAATAACTTTTCCCTCATCAATTCTTAATAATTCTATTTCAAATTTATCATATAAAGTAATACCTTCATCATCTTTTTCATTAATAAGAATTGGAGAATACTTTATTTGAATATTTTCTCTAAATTTAAATTGAAGTTGATTTTTTATTCCTGCATGAATAAATGATACAGGATATTTATCTGGAGAAAGTTTGTATAATAATAATACTATTATTTTATTAAAAATATCTAAAGTTGAATTTTTTGTATCTTTAGAAGTGCTAGATAAATATGCCCAAATAACAGCATCACTATAAGATGTATTTTCAACTCTTGATGATACAAATTTATATAACTTATTACTGATATTATGTTCATTAAATTGTTGAATAATTAAATAAAATATATCAAAATAAGAATTATCATTAAGTTTACGTAAAGAAAAATAATCAGAAATTAAAGGAATAAAAAATTTCATACAGAATGAAATTTTCTGTAAATCTTCACAATGCTCTTTAGTTAATAATAATTGATCATTAGATTTTTTAACATTTTCAGATTCAGTTTCTTTAATTTTATAATTATCATTTACATATTTATTTACAAGATTTGAAAATTCAGGAAAATTAATAAATTCTATAATTGTTTTATAAAAATTTTCTTTTTCTTCTTTTAAAGCTTCTGGATTATTAATTTCTTCTTCATTTTCTGAATAATGATATTTAATCGTTAGATATAAAAATAATATATTATGCTCATTAGATTCAGTATTAAAAATATATTCTAAAGTCTCTATTATAGATTTAGATATATTTACAAATCTTTGTTTATAAAGATTAAATGAATTTAAATCATCACTAATATCTAATATATTTTTTTTATCAATTATAGATAGATTTTTTTTATCTATTGAGATTTTTATCATATGTTGATATTCCTTCCTTTTAATTATCCTTTTTATAATATTAACTTATAAACTAAATAGATTTAACTGTTCTAGATTTCTTTGTTCGACGACCAATAACTTTTTTATTCTTTATTTTTTTACTTTTAACTTTAGTCATTTTTTTTACTGTAACTCTAACACCTTTATTTTTGGGTTTTTTCGGTATTTTTTTCTTACTTTTAGTAACTACTGAATATTCTGATAATTTATCATCACTACTTGAAATTTCTTTTAATACAGTTTTAATATCAAATTTTTCAGCATATGATTTTATATTAATAATTTTAAAATATTCTCTAAGTAAAATATATTGTCCTGCAAAATTTAAAGATTTTTCATATCCAATAATTTCAACAGGATTTCTTACCATTGGAGGTTTTTTTAATGCTTCTTTAGAACTCTTACCTATTAACCATTTAGGTATTAAATTATATTTATTAGCAGTATACATATAAGTAAACATAAATGCTGGAGAATTAGACCAAACTCGAATATTGTATGCAAGTAAAGATTTAAATTCTTCATTTAATTTATTATCAGGTAAATAAAATTCAATAACTGTATCATAGTATAATGGTTTTTTAAGATTAGATTGTTCAGTTGGAATTTTTATATGAAAGACATAATTTTTTGTATTTGGAACATAGTAAACTTTTGTTGGAAAAATTTTATATTTATTAACCAATTCAGTAAATCTAGCTTTTAAATTTTCTATTGTTATTTTTCTACTATTTAAATAAGCAGTATATTTTCCAGATGGATTTACTAAAAATTGCTTTAATGTTAAATTTATATATAATTCTTGTTTTTTATCATCTTCTTTCTTTTTTAACATAATAATTTTATCCTTTTTCAAATTAAAATTATTAATTTAAATGTTATAATTTATTTAATTAATAAAAATCCCTCAATATAAGATTTTATATTGAGGGATTATTCTTATAATAATGCTACTGAGATAAATTGATTACTATTTGCTAATAATCCAATAATTGAAAATGTTGCATTTAGAATTTCAATTTCAGTATTTACTGGATTAATTACTGTTGTTGTTTCTAAATCTTCATATTCTTTATTAAGTAAATTATATATTTTATAATTTAAAGGTTTTGTTGAATTTTCAATAATATTATTAATTTTTTCTCTATTTTTAAATTCATAGTAATTTAATAAAATTTTCCAATAAGCATAAAGAAAAGATTTTTTTATTATTTCTAATAATTCTTTATATTTATCATTATAATAAGTATTTTTATTAAGAATATTGTCAATACAAGCAGGAACTGCTAAATTTCCACCTATAGTATACCCATTTTTTAATGCTGATTTACAAGCAAGCAAAGCATCTTCAAGTAAATACTTATATGTTTTCTTTTCAATTTCAGTAAAACCACCTACATTGATTTTTATAAAATTTTTAGAAAGTGTTGCAATTCTTTTTTGCAAAAAGTATTCTTTTTCAGTAGTATCAAAGGGTGTTTCAATTCTTTGAAGATCATCTAATTCTTTAGTTAATAATTCTACTAAACGTTCTGCTTTTTCAGTATTAATGTTTCCTTCAATAAATTTAGTTGAATTTTCACTAATAATAATTTTCTTACATTCACCTAAACCACTTTGATCATAATTTTGATATTGTTCATTATTTAATTTAGATAATGGTTTTGCTCCTAAAAATATAGCTAAATCTTCAAATTTATCTAAAGCATTTTTTTGTTCCTGTTGCAATATCAATTGCAGCTAAAGGAAAGGCTGAACCATATTGTTGTTTATTTGCAATAAAAATATCTAAAATAAATTTATCATAACCTTTAGCAATAAAAATTAAAGGTCTTGCAGGTTTCTTTTGTTGCATAGGTAAAACTATATAATTATTAATTAATTCAATTACTAATTGAAGATCTTCTCTTCTTAAATAATCATCACACATAAATATTAATGGATTTTCAAATTCAATAATTGAATCTTTAAATTCTTTAGCAAAACTATAATCAACAAAACCACGATTATGTTCATAACCATTTAATTTTTCAAAACTAAAATCTTCATTTCTAGATAAATCTATATGAAACATTAATTCTTTATTTAAATTACCATCATCATTTGTAAATATTTCTCGCACAAATTTTCCAATAGTATTATCATTGTTACTAGAAATAGTAGCAATATTTTCAATTATATCTAAAGAATCTACTTTTTTTGAAAAATTATATAATTCATTAATAATTTCATTTTTAGCTTTTTTTAAAGAATCTAATAATTCTACATCAGTTATAAAATTATTTCGTTTATAATCTAATAATTCTGAATATAATTTATTAGAAATAACTACACAAGAACTAGATCCATCACCAACTTCTTTAACTAAATTTTTACTAATTCTTCTAACTAAATCAAGAATAGCTCTATGTGGAGCTTCTAAAATAGATAATCTTGAAAGAATAGTATAACCATCTTTAGTTGTAATATGCTGTAATTCAGTATCTTGAATTATAGTATTAGATCCATACGGTCCAAGTGATGGAGATATTGAATCTGATACAAAATTAAGAGTTTCTTTAATAACTTTTTTTGTTTCTTGTGCATTTAAAGTATTATGTTTAAAATTTGAAATATAATTTTTTCTTTTAAGTTTTCTTTCTTTTTCTTCATTAGTCTGTTGAAAATTTGTTGCTCGATGCATATTTAGACCAATTTTTTTTTCATTATCCATTATCATTTAAAATTATTTCTCCTCTTTTAATAATTTAATTAAAACTTTACAATCATTTTTATCACATAATATATTAAATTCATCATTAATTTTAAAATTTTTTAAGAAATAATTATAATTAAGTTTATCTATAAATTTAATAAGAACAATTTTAAAATAAGAAAAATCTAACATTTGTAATTTAATATCATTAATAGTTAAATCTAATAAAATATTTCTGTCATCAATATACGGAATAATACTACTATCAATATAACCAACTAAATATTCAATTGTAGATAAATCTAAAGTATTTTTTAATATATTTAAAAATTTTTTTGCATTATATAAATATTCAAAACTTTTATAAAAATTAATATGATTAAAAGTATTATTTTTTCCAATTTTAGTAAGCTGACAGAAAAGTAAAAAGTCTTCATTAGTTATTAGAGATTTACTCATTAGTTATTCCTTTTGCTTTTCTTTTTTGTTCAGCTTTATCATCCTCTATTTTCTGTTGTTTTAATAATTGTAAAAGAAATGGTAGTTCCAATTTTAATATTTCAGTTAAACTTATTTTACCTTCAAATTTATTTAAAATTAAAATTATATATTCAAAAATTTCTCTATTTTTTTTTTCTTCATTTTCTCGTCGTAAATTTAAATCAAAAATCTCATTGAAGGATTTTTCGAAAAAATAAATCTTCAAAATCAATATTAATTGTTGGAAGTATAATTTCTTTGTTTTCTTGTTTACAGAAATTACAAAGTCTTTCAGGAGTTCTATAATTAATAGCATGCTTCATAATTCTTTCTCTTAATTTTTTAGTAATATAATTACCATCATTAGGATTTAAATTATAGAAAAAATCTAATTTTTCTTTTAAAGTTTTAAATGTAAAAAAACTTACTACTCCAGATTTTTTAAATTCAGCAATATTAGGAACATATATTTCTTGAATATTTAAAAAAATAGAAAGTAATTCTTGTTTTTCTTCTATTTCAGTCTCTTTAATAGATTTAATTAATCTAAGATAATCAGCTAAAGATGGAGTATAAATATCAATAATTATTTTAGAATCTTTCAAAATAATACGATCTTTTGTATGAACTAGAGATTTTGAAATTAAATCAGCTGTATTTTCAGAATATAAAATTTCAGTAATATCTTTATATATATCTTCATCTTTAACAACAATAAATTCTTCATTATCTATTTCTAAAATATTTTCTTTACCACACTCTCTACAAGTTAATGGTATCTTATTTTTATCTGGATAGGTTTACAATAAATACCAAATAATAATGTATCTAAATCATAATATGAAATTAAATCTAAAAATTGTTGATAATTAATATAACCAATATTTGTTTCTTCAATATGTTTATAAATTATTTTAAATAAAAGTTCTTTTTCAGCAGCAAAACTTAATTCACTATTTCTAATAGCATACATTTCCTCTAAAGTTAAAGCAGACATATGAAGTATTAAACCAGATTGCATAGCAATTACTTGCTTAGCTGCTTTTTTATTTAATACAATTTCCTTATTTAATTCTAATACTTTATCATCTTTAGGTAATTCTTTAATTGTAATATTAGTTGGATCTGTTATAATAAAATTATTTAATAAATCACTATCTGATAAAACTTCTTCTAATATTTCTTTATTTTCATTTACTTTATTTAATTTTTCAAATTCTTGCTTAATTCCTTCAGGGGCTCCTTCTGGAACTATTATTTTCTCAGATGTTTGTTTTGGTTTAGATATTTTTTTTGTAGTTGTTTTAGTTTCATTTTTAATTTCATTCATAATTATGTAACTCCTATTTTATAAATAAATTTTTGGTTTAATTTCTTCATTGATTTTAGTAAAATCATATTTTAAATAAATTGTCTTTTTAACATCATCTAATTCATGATTTAAAGTAATTTCTATCTGCATATATGGAAAGTTAATTTTATCTTTTTTAATAGTGCATTTTACATCAACTATATCCAAATCAGGAATTATTCTATTGATTTCATTTAAAATTCTATCTTGTAATTTAACTAATTCTGTATTATTACTTCTTATAAATTCATAATTTTCTAAACCTATACCTACATCTGGAAAATTTGGATGTCCTTTTCCTTTTTCTGAAATAATAATATTCATTATATGTAAAGCTATAGTTACTTTACTGTCATATCTTTCTTCGCTATTATAATTTCCAATTAGTAAACTAATTTCTTTCATAATTTTTACCTAATTTTTTGTATATTCTTAATTTAACTGTTTTATGTTTTTTAAAAAGTTAATTTTTTT
>Ga0179944_1115936_pt1 | contig 10768 bp, 16 predicted proteins | sample AD_STIC10_sludge_FD_135921 | JGI IMG/M metagenome (GOLD analysis project Ga0179944, IMG submission 135921) | Active sludge microbial communities of municipal wastewater-treating anaerobic digesters from Illinois, USA - AD_STIC10_MetaT... | ecosystem: Engineered > Bioreactor > Anaerobic >... | reverse complement strand
GCTTTACCGGCATTGTTGACCTGGTCAGGCAAAAAGCAATCATATATCATGACGACCTGGGTCAAGAAATCGAGGAAACTGATATCCCCCCTGAATTGGCGGAAGAAGCCAAAAAAATGCTGAACGACTTGATTGAAGCGATTGCAGAGACTGACGAAGATCTGATGGAGAAGTACCTTGAAAACGAAGACCTGTCCGTGGAGGATATCAAAGCAGGGCTGCGCAGAGCTACCCTGGCGGTGAAAATTGTGCCGGTACTGTGCGGGTCATCTTTCAAGAACAAAGGTGTGCAGCAGTTGCTTGACGCCATTGTGGATTACTTGCCGGCTCCTACAGACCTGCCGGGGGTGCAGGGGATAAATCCCGATACCGGCCAGGAGGAGACTCGCCTGCCTATAGATAAGGAACCATTTTCCGCCCTGGCTTTCAAGGTCATGGCAGACCCTTATGTTGGCAAGCTGACATTTTTCAGGGTTTATTCAGGGCAGTTGAAATCCGGTTCTTATGTGTTCAACCCCGCCAAAAGACGCAAGGAAAGGATCGGACGGATACTGCGGATGCATGCCAATCACCGGGAGGATATTCAGGAGGTAGTCACAGGGGATATAGTGGCCGCGGTTGGTTTGAAAATGACTGGCACCGGTGACACGCTTTGCGAAGAGAAATCACCGGTCATGCTGGAGTCGATGGTATTTCCGGAGCCGGTGATCCAGGTGGCTATCGAGCCCAAAACCAAGGTTGACCAGGAAAAAATGGGGGTGGCCCTGCTGAAATTGGCTGAAGAGGACCCCACCTTCCGGATCAATACTGATCCGGAAACCGGCCAGACCTTGATCTCGGGCATGGGTGAGTTGCACCTGGAGATTATTGTAGACAGGATGCTTCGGGAATTCAAGGTTGAAGCAAATGTAGGACGCCCCCAGGTGGCATATAAGGAAACAATCCGGCAAAAGGCCAGGGCTGAAGGTAAGTTTATACGCCAATCAGGCGGGCGGGGTCAATACGGCCACGCGGTGCTGGAGATCGAGCCCGGACAGCCCGGCAGCGGCCTGTTGTTTACCAATAAAATTATCGGCGGCGCAATTCCTAAAGAATATATACCTGCTATTGAGGCAGGAATTAGGGAAGCCATGGAAAACGGCGTCGTGGCAGGTTTTCCTGTTATTGATATTGCTGTCACTCTCATTGACGGGTCTTACCACGAGGTGGACTCCTCCGAAATGGCTTTTAAAATAGCCGGTTCGATGGGATTCAAGAACGCTGCTGTAAAGGCGGGCCCGGTGCTGCTTGAGCCGATCATGAAAGTGGAAGTAACTGTAAATGATGAATACATGGGTGATGTGATCGGGGACCTCAATGCCAAGCGCGGCAGGATAGAAGAAATGGGTCCGCGCTACGGATTACAGGTAATCAGCGCCAGTGTCCCGCTTGCGGAAATGTTCGGTTATGCCACTGACCTGCGTTCCCGCACACAGGGACGGGGTACGTATACAATGCAGTTTGGCCAATACGCCCAGATACCGGATAATATAGCGGAAGGAATTATTGCCAGAAGACATGGGTAAAATATGGAACGTAAAGCGTATAAATTATTAATCATTTATTAATCCAGAATTAAGGAGGAAGAACCAAAATGGCAAAACGGAAATTTGAGCGGACCAAACCGCACGTCAACATCGGCACCATCGGCCACGTAGACCACGGCAAGACGACACTGACGGCGGCGATTACCCTGACCCTGAATACAGTAGGCGGGGCAACCGTAAAGAAGTACGACGAAATTGACAACGCGCCGGAAGAACGCGAGCGCGGCATCACCATCAATACCTCTCACGTAGAATACGAGACCGGAAAAAGGCACTATGCGCACGTGGACTGTCCGGGACACGCCGACTATATCAAAAACATGATCACCGGAGCGGCCCAGATGGACGGAGCGATCCTGGTAGTATCAGCAGCGGACGGGCCGATGCCGCAGACCAGGGAACACATCCTGCTGGCCCGTCAGGTTAACGTGCCCTATATAGTAGTATACCTGAACAAGGCCGACCAGGTAGACGACCCCGAGCTATTAGAACTGGTAGACATGGAAGTGCGCGAGCTGTTATCCAGCTACGAATTTCCCGGCGACGACACACCAATCATCACCGGTTCCGCATTAAAAGCAATGGAATGCGCCTGCGGCAAACGGGACTGCGAGTGGTGCAAATCGATCTGGGAACTGATGGACGCCGTTGACGAATACGTGCCCACACCGCAGCGGCCCATAGACAAACCATTTCTCATGCCGGTAGAAGACGTATTCACCATCACCGGGCGCGGCACCGTAGCCACCGGCCGGGTAGAGCGGGGCCAGATCAAAGTACAAGAAGAAGTAGAAATAGTCGGACTGAACGAAAAACCGCGCAAAACAGTAGTAACCGGCGTAGAAATGTTCAGGAAGATTCTGGACAGCGGGCAGGCGGGAGACAACGTAGGATGTCTGCTGCGCGGCGTTGACCGCAAAGAAATAGAACGGGGCCAGGTTTTAGCCAAGCCGGGGAGCATCAAGCCGCACAAGAACTTCAAAGCAAACGTATACGTATTGACCAAAGAAGAAGGCGGCAGGCACACCCCGTTTTTCAACGGATACCGTCCCCAGTTTTATTTCCGGACGACCGACGTTACCGGAATAACAACCCTGCCCGAGGGAGTAGAGATGGTCATGCCGGGAGACCATGTGGAGATAGACATCGCCCTGATCACCCCGATCGCCATAGAAGAGGGGTTGAACTTCGCCATTCGTGAAGGCGGCCGTACTGTAGGCGCCGGCGTTGTGACCGGAATTAATGAGTAAATAATACAGATCCGGTATAGGACTCCACCCTGTCTAAAAAACTAGATGCGATGAGGTGAAAGGTTGCCGATTGAGAAGTGAGATGTGGGAAGTGAGAGGTGAGATCTGCAGGTGCGGCTTCAGCCGGTAAATGGAATGGGGACACACCTGTCAACAAGAGGAACGGGGATACATCCCTCTTACGGGTATTTTTTTGGGGTTGAGATATGTCCCCGATTGGGATAAAACCCGCCCTGCAGGAAATATCGACTGCTCATACTTGCGACTTACGGCTGAATTGGGGAATTTTCACCGAGAAAGTCCGCTAATCGGGCGATTAAGGAGGACCTGAGAATTATGAAAAGCCAAAAAATCAGGATCAGGCTTAAGGCTTTTGATCACCACATGATTGATCAGTCCGCACAAAAAATTGTGGATACAGCGAAAAGAACAGGGGCTTCTGTGGCCGGACCAGTGCCGCTGCCTACAGAAAAAAATATTTACACTATCCTGCGCAGCCCGCACGTAAACAAAGATTCGCGGGAGCAGTTTGAAATGCGCACCCATAAACGGTTGATTGATATCCTGGAGCCCACCCCGAAAACTGTTGACGCGTTGATGCGCCTGGATTTGCCGGCAGGGGTGGACATCGAGATCAAACTGTAAAAACTAAAACATATTGACAGGATTGACAGGATTTAAAAGGATTTACAGGATTAAAAACTATTTTAATAAAAATTTTAATAATCTTGTTAGTCCAATAATCTTGTTAAATCATGTGGAAACAGACCCTAAAGCAATACTGTAATCTGACGTCCGACGTCAGACGACTGAAATAGAGGTAATGTTGGGGGCGACTCCAACCTCTTATCACAGAAAACTGAGGTGAAAAGCATGCCCAAAGGAATTCTGGGGAAAAAAATCGGCATGAGCCAGATTTTTACCGATAGGGGCCTGGCTATTCCTGTTACTGTTATTGAAGCCGGCCCATGCACCGTTGTCCAGATAAAAACATCCGCTAAAGATGGCTACAACTCCATTCAAATCGGTTTTGGCGAGAAGAGAGAGCGCCTTTTTACTAAACCGCTGGCAGGACATTTTTCTAAAGCCGGTGTGCGGCCGTTTCGTTTTTTGCGGGAACTCACTGTTGAGGACCCCGGAGCTTATCAGGTCGGCCAGGAAATAAAGGCGGATATTTTTGTCCAGGGTGAAAAGGTTGACGTAGTGGGTACAACAAAAGGTAAGGGTTTTGCGGGCGGCATCAAGCGTCACGGCTTTCATCGCGGCCCGATGTCCCATGGTTCCAAGTACCACCGCCGTCCCGGTTCGCTGGGAGCGAAAGGACCGGCCCGGGTTTATAAAGGAAGGAAACTGCCCGGTCACCTGGGAACTGAACGGGTTACTGTACAGAACCTGGAAGTGATTAGGGTTGACGCTGACCGGAACCTGATTGCCGTGAGGGGCGCGATTCCCGGATCCAAAGGTGGTTTAGTCCTGGTCAAACCATCAACAAAGTCTTGAGTCGTGAGACGTGAGACTTAAATATATGGTTTAAAGACTTAAAATCCGTTAAATATAACGGATAAATTCACGCCACGATTAGAAAAAAGACTACATTGAAGGAGGATATAGCATGCCAACAGTAGCGTTGTACAATATCAGCGGCGAGCAAATCGGCGAATTGACGCTCAAGGATGAAATTTTTGGCGTCGAAGTAAATGAGTCGGTCCTGCACGATGCTGTTGTGATGCAGTTGGCCGGACGCCGCCTCGGTACTCATGACACTAAAACCAGGTCTGAGGTCAGCGGCGGCGGCCGCAAGCCCTGGCGCCAAAAAGGCACCGGCAGGGCCCGCCACGGCACCATACGTTCACCCATCTGGCGCGGCGGCGGAATTGTTTTTGGCCCCCACCCCAGAAACTACTCATATAGCCTGCCGAAGAAAGTCAGAAGGCTGGCGCTAAAATCAGCCCTTTCTGTAAAAGTTAACTCGGGGGACATTCTTGTTTTGGATGAACTTAAACTCGAGCAGCCCAAGACTAAAGATATGGTCCGGATATTGAATAGTCTGAAGGTTGACGACGCCTTGCTGGTAACGGCTGACAAAGATGACAGCGTGGAAAAATCCGCCCGCAACATCCCCAATATCAAACCATTGATAGCGACCGGCCTTAACGTTTATGACATACTGGCTTACGACAAGCTGGTCATGACCAGGGACGCTGTGGCCAGGGTCGAGGAGGTGTTCGCTCAGTGAAAGACCCGCGCGATATTCTTAGAAAACCACTTATTACGGAAAAAAGCACTGCGCTTTTACAAGATAACAAATACACCTTCCGGGTGGATCCAAGGGCTAACAAGTCTGAGATAAAACAAGCCGTTGAAAGCATATTCAAGGTCAAGGTAGAGAAAGTCAATACCATGAATGTAAAGGGTAAAAAGAAAAGAGTTCGCAATATTCCCGGCAGGACATCCGACACCAAAAAGGCTATTGTGACTTTGAAAAAAGGCGATAAGATTGAAATATTTGAGGAATTATAAGCCGGAGATGAAGGAGGTGCGACCCAATGGCTATAAAAAAATTTAAGCCAACTTCACCTGGCCGTCGTTTTGTGACCGTCTCGGATTTTGCTGAGATAACAAAAAAAGAACCTGAAAAATCACTTGTCGAGCCCTTAAAAAAGACCGGCGGGAGAAACAAGCAGGGCAAGATGACGGTAAGACACCGTGGTGGCGGACACAAGAGGATGTACAGGATAATTGATTTTAAGCGTGACAAAGATGATGTGCCGGCAAAGGTGGCCAGTATCGAGTATGATCCCAACCGCTCATCCCGTATTGCGCTGCTTAATTACGCAGATGGGGAAAAACGGTATATCATCGCGCCGGTTGGCCTTAAGGTTGGCCAGACGGTACTGTCCGGTCCGAAAGCCGACATTAAGGCGGGCAACTGCCTGCCGCTGAAAAATATTCCCCTGGGTACGATAATCCATAACATAGAGTTATATCCCAAAGGCGGCGCTAAAATGGTCCGCTCAGCGGGCGGTTCGGCCCAGTTGATGGCCAAGGAAGGCAAATACGCTAATATCAGGATGCCGTCCGGCGAAATGCGCCTGGTATTGCAGGATTGCCGCGCCACCATCGGCCAGGTGGGGAATGTTGAGCACGAAAATATCACTATCGGCAAAGCCGGCCGCAAGCGCTGGCTGGGTATTCGCCCCACAGTCAGAGGCGTGGTGATGAACCCGGTTGATCACCCGCATGGCGGCGGCGAGGGCCGTTCACCGATTGGCCGCAATCCGGTGACACCATGGGGCAAACCGGCATTAGGCGCCCGCACCAGAAAGAAAAAGCCAAGCGACAGGATGATTATTAAGAGAAGGACCAAGTAAAGTCGGTGGTTAGTGGTTGGTGGTTACGATCAACGTCCAGCTACTCACGACCAGGAAGGGAGGTTGCGTATTGGGCCGTTCATTAAAAAAGGGGCCGTTCTGTGAGCAAAGGCTTCTTGAAAAAATAGAGAAGATGAATGAAACCGGAGAAAAAAGAATTATTAAGACCTGGTCAAGGGCTTCAACAATCTTTCCACAGATGGTAGGCCATACAATCGCGGTACATGAAGGCAGGAAGCATATTCCTGTTTATATAACCGAGGATATGGTTGGACATAAACTGGGTGAATTCGCGCCCACCAGGCTTTTCAGGGGTCACGGGCACCATACTGAAAGATCAACTGCGCTTAAATAGATGCAAGAATTGGGATGTGTGACGTGAGAAAAGAGACGGAGAAATATTCTCACTAGAATAGGAATGCCCGGATATAACGACTCACGGCCCACGACCAAAATGGGAGGTAATACCGGTGGAAGCTAAGGCCATTGTCAAGTATGTAAAAATATCCCCGCGCAAGGTCCGTCAGGTGGTAGATCTGATCCGGGGTAAAAAAGTAAGTGAGGCCCTGGCTATTTTAAGATACACACCCAAAAGGGCCTCGGAGGTAGTTACCAAGGTGGTCAAGTCTGCCGCGGCAAATGCGGAAAACAATATGCAGATGGACAGTGACGAATTATTCGTGACCTCATGCTATGTCGACCATGGCCCTTCTTTTAAACGATACCAGCCGCGGGCCAAGGGTAGGGCAGACATACAGCTAAAACGCACCAGCCACATAACCGTCATGGTTGGTGATAAAAAGGAGGGATAAACCCAGGTGGGGCAAAAAGTTAATCCTATAGGCCTCCGGATCGGGATAATCAAGGATTGGGAAGGTAAATGGTTTGCTGACAAGAGAAATTATGCCGGTCTCTTGCACGAAGATATCAAGGTTCGCAAGTTTATCAAAAAGAAACTTTTCGCGGCGGGCATTTCCCGGATCACCATCGAACGGGCGGCCAACCGGGTGAAAGTATCTATTCATACCGCCAAGCCCGGCATAGTAATCGGCCGGGGTGGTTCGGAAGTGGAAAACCTGCGCAAGCAACTGGAAAAACTCACCGGCAAACAGGTTAGCGTGAACATAGTTGAAATCAAGGTTCCAGAACTTGACGCCCAACTGGTAGCCGAAAATGTAGCCGCTCAGCTGGAAAAAAGGATTGCTTTCAGGCGCGCTATGAAACAGGCAGTTTCGCGTTCTATGAAAATGGGCGCCAAGGGCATCAAGATCGCTTGCGGCGGCCGGCTGGCCGGCGCGGAAATTGCCCGCAGCGAATGGTACAGCGAAGGCAAGGTGCCGCTCCATACCCTGCGCGCCGATATTGATTATGGAGTGACTGAGGCCAACACAACTTACGGAAAAATAGGCATTAAAGTATGGATATATAAAGGAGAAGTTCTACCGGCAGCCAAGGCTCCTGCAAAAACCCCGGTCCGGGGAGGGAAACCCGCTACCGGTGAAGGAGGCGAATAAGCAAACATGCTTATACCGAAAAGGGTTAAATTCCGCAAACAGCACCGCGGACGCATGGCTGGAAAGGCCAAGGGCGGCAAGGATATAAGTTTTGGCGAATATGGGCTCCAGGCGCTTGAGCCGGCATGGATTACCAACAGGCAGATTGAGGCGGCCCGTATTGCCATGACCCGTTATATTAAAAGGGGCGGGAAAGTCTGGATCAGGATTTTTCCGGATAAACCCGTTACCGCTAAGCCGGCTGAAACCCGCATGGGTTCAGGTAAGGGCGCCCCGGAATACTGGGTGGCCGTGGTAAAACCGGGCCGGATTATGTTTGAACTGGCAGGTATTACAGAAGATATAGCGCGTGAAGCCCTGCGGCTGGCTTCTCACAAACTGCCGATTAAGACCAAGTTTGTTAAACGCGGGGAAGTGGGTGAGGTCAATGAAGGTTAAAGAGCTGAGGGAATTGACCGATGCCGAGCTTGGTAAAAAGCTGACTGACTCCAAAGACGAGCTCTTTAAGCTGAGATTCCAGATGGCAACAGGACAGCTGGATAATCCGATGAAGTTGCAAGAAGTCCGGCGCAAAATTGCCCGGGTCAAAACTATAATTAGGGAGCGCGAGTTGGGGATCCAGCGGGCGTAAAGGGGGGTAATGATATGGAAAAACGTGGTATGCGCAAGGTGCTTACGGGCAGAATAGTAAGCGATAAAATGGATAAGACCGTGGTTGTGGCCGTTGAATCCCTGGTCAGGCACCCCCTGTACCAGCGCACCATTCGTCGCACCAAGAAGTTTAAAGCGCATGATGAGGAAAATTCCTGCCGTATTGGCGACAAGGTAAAAATGATGGAAACCAGGCCCCTCTCTAAAGAAAAACGGTGGCGTATTATCGAAATCCTGGAAAGAGCGGAGCAAATATAAGAGGCCTTTGTCAGTTAGGAGGTAGTGGTTGTGATTCAAGTCGAGTCTATGCTTACCGTAGCGGATAACACCGGGGCACGCAGGCTTTTGTGCATTCGTGTTTTGGGCGGGGGTATGCGACGCTATGCCAGCGTGGGTGATGTTATCGTTTGTTCCGTTAAGGAAGCCAACCCCGGCGGCGTAGTGAAGAAAGGTGACGTTGTAAGAGCTGTAGTGGTGCGTACCAAAAAAGAAATCCGTCGCCCGGACGGTTCCTATATCAAGTTTGATGAAAATGCCGCGGTGGTCATCAAAGATGACCAGAGCCCGCGCGGCACCCGTATTTTTGGGCCGGTTGCGCGGGAGCTGAGAGACCGCGATTTTATGAAAATCGTTTCCCTGGCGCCTGAAGTACTCTAAAGATGTGAGAAGGTGAACAATAGATGGAACAAAAAGCTAAACAGAAGGTCCACGTCCGCAAAGGAGATACGGCCCTGGTTATAACCGGTAAAAATGCCGGTAAAAAAGGGAAGGTGCTTAGAGTAATCCCGGACAGCAGCAGGGTGATTGTCGAAGGTGTTAATATTGTCAAGCGCCACGCCAGGCCAACCCAAAAGCTGCCGCAGGGAGGCATTACGCAAAAAGAAGCCCCTATTCACAGTTCAAATGTTATGCTTTACTGCAGCAAATGTAATAGCCCGACCAGGGTCGGCAAAAAAATCCTTGACAATGGTGAAAAAATACGCATTTGTAAGAAATGCGGCGAAACCTTATGAGACGTGGGGAGGGTAGTAAAGTGTCCAGGCTTAAGGATAAATACAAGAACGATGTTGTACCGGCGTTGATGCAGAAGTTTGGGTACAAAAGTGTTATGCAGGCCCCTAAAATTGAAAAGGTAATTGTCAATATGGGCCTGGGTGAAGCTATTCAGAATTCCAAAATAATTGACGCCGCGGTAAATGACCTGATGGTAATTACCGGCCAAAAACCGGTCACCACAAAGGCGAAAAAATCCATAGCCGCGTTCAAACTGCGTGCCGGCATGACTGTGGGCGCCAAGGTAACTCTGCGCGGCAAAAGAATGTACGAGTTCGTGGATAAGCTCTTCAGCATAGCGTTGCCGAGGGTGCGGGATTTCCGCGGCATCTCTGTTAAATCATTTGACGGGCGGGGCAATTTCAGCATGGGTGTCCGTGAGCAGCTTATTTTCCCGGAAATAGAATACGACAAAATCGATAAAATCCGTGGTATGGATATCATTTTTGTCACCACGGCAAAAACAGACGAGGAAGCCAGGGAACTGCTAAAGTTAATGGGCATGCCTTTCAAGGCGGCATAAAGGAGGGGAGATTGTGGCAAAAAAATCATTGGTCTTAAAAGCGGCACGTCCTCCAAAATTTAAAGTGCGGGCATACAACAGGTGCAAACTTTGTGGCCGGCCTCATGCTTATATGAGGAAATTCGGTATCTGCCGGATCTGTTTCCGGGAGCTGTCTTACAAGGGTGAACTGCCGGGGATCCGCAAAGCCAGCTGGTAGGGCAGGAAACCAGTAGTGGAAGGCCTGGATGACAAAGGCCGGGGAAAATAAAACTCGCTGGAATTGTCGCTATTAAAAGGCCTTTGTATTAAGGAAGGAGGTTAGTTGCATGGTTATGACTGATCCGATTGCAGACTTCTTAACCCGTATTCGCAACGCCAACACGGTTTTTCATGATAAAGTAGAAGCCCCTGCCTCCAGGATGAAAAAGGCTATTGCCGCCATCCTGCGGGATGAAGGTTTCGTCAAGGAATACGAGTATATTGAAGACGGAAAACAGGGCATTATCCGGGTTTATCTGAAATACGGCGCCAATAAAGGGCGGGTGATTACCGGATTAAAGCGCATATCGAGGCCTGGTTTGCGGGTCTATGCCAGAAAAGATGATGTGCCGAAGGTCCTCGGCGGCCTTGGTATTGCGATAATTTCAACTTCTAAAGGGATTATGACTGATAAAAAGGCCCGCAAGGAAGGGCTTGGCGGCGAGGTTATCTGCTACGTTTGGTAAGCGGCCCGACGCTGCTATTTAAGCGGATGACGGTCTGAATTGGGAGGTGTAATGGATGTCCAGAATTGGCAAGCAGCCCATTCCAGTGCCCTCTGGCGTTGAAGTGAAAATTG
>Ga0179944_1248543_pt1 | contig 11272 bp, 5 predicted proteins | sample AD_STIC10_sludge_FD_135921 | JGI IMG/M metagenome (GOLD analysis project Ga0179944, IMG submission 135921) | Active sludge microbial communities of municipal wastewater-treating anaerobic digesters from Illinois, USA - AD_STIC10_MetaT... | ecosystem: Engineered > Bioreactor > Anaerobic >... | reverse complement strand
GCTACCGTTTGATTTTGAATATTTTTTATCTATAATATCGAAAGTAAGGGAAATATAATCAGTTTGTTATACTTTTTATTGCTTAATTAGACTAACTAAACATGAATGAAATGACAAAATTTAATTTTTCCTTGTCTCCCTCTTCTTCTGAATTTTTTATTTCAGGTTGATTTTTCGGAATGGATAATCAACTCATTCAATTTTCGATGATCAAAGACAAACGAATGTCTTAGGGAGAAGTGTATGTTCAGTATAAACAATAACCTAAAGAAATCATGAACAAAAGAAAGTGTGGAATGCTTGGCTTTCTGACCGGAAGCTTGTCAGGGGTTTCATGGAGGAGCATGAGACTTTTAATGTTCTTGTTGTTGTTTACACCGGTGGTAGCCTTAGCTGCCGGTGCCGAACCGGGCTATCCGGCACAACAGCAGGGAAGGTTGATCACCGGCACCATCAGCGATTCCGATGGAATGCCTTTACCGGGTGTATCGGTAGTGGTAAAGGGAACGGCAGTGGGAACGGTAAGTGATGTGAACGGCAATTTCTCGCTGCGGGTTCCTGCCGATGCGACGATGCTTAGTTTTTCTTTTATCGGGATGGAGAGTCAGGATGTTTCTATTGCCGGGAAAAATAGGATCGCTGTCACCATGAGGCAGGTGACTACGGAGCTTGAAGAAGTGGTTGCCGTAGGGTACGGTGTGCAGAAAAAGGAGAGTGTGGTAGGATCGATTGTGCAGGCCACGGAAGAAGACCTGAAACGTACGGGCCATGTCTCCGACCTCCGGCAGGCGCTGAGCGGCCAGTTGCCGGGGATTGTCTCCCTTACCTCTTCGGGTGAACCGGGAGGTATCCTTACCGGTGAAAGTGCCACCAACATTTATATCAGGGGACAGAACACCTGGAATGGAGGTCAGCCGCTGATCCTGGTTGATGGCGTGGAAAGGAACATGAACAACATCGATGTGAATGAGGTGGCAAGCATATCCGTACTGAAAGATGCCTCTGCCACTGCGGTATTTGGGGTAAAAGGAGCCAACGGGGTCATCCTGATTACCACCAAGCGGGGTTCGGAGGGCAAAACCACCCTGAATTTTAACTACACCGCTACCGGGACCATGCTGTCCAAACAGCCGGAAAAGCTCGATTCCTATGCTGCCATGATGGCCAAAAATGAAAGTATCGAGCGGGAGGGAGTGCTGAATGAAACTTCCTGGGGCGCCTATGTACCCTACGAAATTGTGCAGCGTTACAAAAAACCGCAATCTGCCGAATATGCCGTGATCTACCCGAATGTTGACTGGGAAGATGCCATGTACAAAGACCTGGGATTGTCTCACCACCTTACTTTGAGCGCCCAGGGAGGAAGCAAGGCGGTGCAGTATTTTGGATCTTTGGCCTATTTGCACGAAGGTGACCTTTTTGAGCGGTACGACAATGGCAAAGGCTATTATCCGAATTACAACTATGACCGGTTTAATTTCAGGAGTAATATCGATGTGGCGCTTACGAGAAGTACCAAGCTGAAAATCAATTTGTCGGGGTATTACAGCCTGAAAAATACCAATTACAACAATGAGGGAAGCACAAGCCGTGCCGATGCTTGGATGTGGCGTGCCACCTATGGTCTGGCACCCAACCTTTTCATTCCGATGCACAAGGACGGACTGTGGGGTGCTTATGCTGCAGGGGGCAATAATACGGTAAACCCGCTGGCCATCGTGTATAACATTGGCATCAGGCAGACCCGTGCAACCCAGTTGAATTCCGACTTTGCCCTTGAACAGGATCTTGGTTTCATTACCAAAGGTTTATCGGCCAAAGCATCCCTTTTCTTTGATAACGAAATCCGCTCGGAGGGGGGTATTTATGACAATGCCAATTCAGCAAGACCTGCTGAGCCGGCCACCAATGTGGCTTTCAAGGAAATTTTTCCGCTTTTGTACGAAGGTCCTGACCAGGATCCCTCGGAATATACGGCTTATTTGCCCTTTAGTGACGAAGAGTACGATTGGGTGATCAGACCCTGGACGCTCAGGGAAGAGGACATAGCCAGTGGTCAGAACTGGAGCAGCGGCATCCCTGTCGTCCGTCGTCTGATGTACCAGACGCAGCTTAACTACGGCCGTAGTTTTGGGAGCCATACCGTGTCGGCTATGGGGGTTTTCAAAAGGGAAGAGTATGCACGGGGCAGTATGTTCAAGAACTACCGTGAAGACTGGGTTTTCCGTACAACCTACGATTACGATTCGAGATACCTTTTTGAAGTGAATGGGGCTTACAACGGATCGGAGCAGTTTGGTCCGGGATACCGCTTCGATTTCTTCCCCTCACTTGCGCTGGGATGGTTCGTCTCCAACGAAAAATTCTTCAAGGTGGATTGGATTAACCGTCTCAAATTGAGGTTTAGTATGGGTAAGGTCGGGGATGATAAGGTGAGTGGAGGCCGCTGGCTGTATGCCGACCAGTTTACCTATGGGGGCAGGGCAAGGCTCAATGAGAAGTCGAATGGGTACAGCCCCTACTATTTTTACAGGCAGTCAGTGGTAGGTAATCCTTATATTCAGTGGGAAAATGCGTTGAAAACCAATTACGGTCTTGAAATGGGTATATTGAGTAACATGCTGACTTTGAGCATCGATTATTTTACGGAAGACCGTACCGATATACTTCTTGCCGGTGGCAGCCGCAACATTCCTCCGTTCTTCGGGGCAACTCCGCCAAGTGCCAACCTTGGCCGGGTAGAATCAACGGGTTTTGAAGTGGAATTGGGTTTCAACAAAAAATTCGGCAAAGACTTTAGCCTGTGGTCTACACTGGCCATTACCCATAATGAAAACACCATCCTTGAAAGGGACGATGCTCCCCTTCAGTTTAAATACCTCATGCAAAAAGGTTTTCCTATCGGACAACAGCGAAGCTTGGTGAGGGCTGACATGTATAAAAGCTGGGATGAAGTATATGCCAGTATACCCACTGAAAACAATGACAAGGCAAAGCTTCCTGGATTCTATGACCTGCTTGATTTCAACGCCGACGGCATCATCAAAACATCAGAGGACACACCCCCTGTGGGTTATTCCCAAATTCCCCAGAATACAGCCAATTTCTCCCTGGGTTTCAAATACAAGAGTTTGAGTATGATGGTGCAGTTTTACGGGGTGAACAATGCCAACCGGTCGATTGCTTTCAATAATTTTTTAAATGATACCGACGTGCTGTTCGGCCATGTGAATGACTACTGGTCGCTCGACAATCCCGACGGCAAGTCGTTCCTCCCCCGTTGGAAAACCCAGGCGGAGAATATCGGGGATTATTATATGTACGACGCTTCTTCCCTCAGGTTAAGAACCGCAGAAATTGCCTATAACCTGAATGACTTGGCATGGGTGAAGAGCGCCGGTTTTTCCAATCTGCGGCTTTTCCTGAATGGGAATAACCTCTTTTTCTGGTCTGATCTGCCCGACGACAGAGAAAATACCTACTCTGGCGGAAGTGCCACCGAAGGAGCCTATCCGACCACCAAGCGGATAAACCTGGGAATTGAGTTAACTTTCTAATCCATACTACAATGAAAAAAATACAATATTATATGCGTTCAACCCTCCTGGTTGTGGTGTTGTGCCTGGCTTCCACCTCCTGCGAGGAATACCTCGACAAGGCGCCTGAGGCTGATATCACAGAAAAGGATGTTTATGGGAGCTTTCTCAGTTTTCAGGGATTCGTGGAACAGATGTACAACTGTATCATGGATCCCGACAAAGGGGGTGCCTGGAACAAATACCTTTTTGCAGATGAAACCCTTGGGCCTTCCCCCTATCAGTTCGACTACGGCAATTATTGGGGAAACGAAACCTATTTCTATGGTGTAAATGCCAGCCCCACCAGTACCAATCCGCGTGACCGCAGGGTGTGGGAATGGGCCTGGTACGCCATCCGTGTAGCCAATCTGGCCCTTGCCAAGATTGATGAAGAGGGATTGTTCGGGGGTACTGAAGAAGAGAAGAACCACATCAAGGGACAAGCGCTCTTTTTCAGGGGATGGTTTTATTTCGAAATTTGCCGCTATTGGGGAGGGATGCCTTATATCGACAGGGTGCTTGATCCGACTGAAAGCCTGGTCACGGAAGAGTTCACAAGGCTAAGCTTCCAGGAAACGGCCAAAAAGATGGCTGCCGATTTCAGGGCCGCCGCCAATCTGCTGCCGCTTCACTGGGATTTGTCAGAACCCGGCAAGGTCACTCTGGGTCATAACCGCGACCGCATCAACAAGTTCCATGCATTGGGATACCTGGGCAAAGCTTTGTTGTATGGGGCAAGTCCGATGATGAATGAAGAGGCTACAGGAAGCAACTCCTACAATGCTGAGATGTGTAAACAGGCGGCCGAAGCTTTTGGCGAACTGCTTAAACTGGCCGATGAGTCAAAAACTTACCAGTTGCAGAGCTGGGCTACCTGGACCGATAACTTCTACAAACTGAACTGGGTCCGTCCGGGAGGTACTGAATGTATCATGATGCCCATTGTCTATGACCGGGGTCGTGTAAGATGGTCGGCCTTGGGGGGGACTGTTCCCGGAACCTTTAACCTGAACAGCGGATCTTCGGCCGATGTGCCCACCCACAATTACATTAAGAATTACGGGATGGCCAACGGGCTCCCGATTGACGATCCTGATTCGGGATTCAATCCCAATGACCCCTGGACGGGCCGTGAACCCCGCTTTTATAAAGACATCGTCAAAGACGGGGATCGGTTTTCCAATATTGGGGGAAAGGAAAATTATGCCGAATTGTTTAATGGGGGTTACCACCGGGATCAAAAAAATACTCCCTGTGTGACAGGGTATTACCAGAGAAAGTTCAACGGAATGGGCCCCACCTTTACTGTAGCCCTTGCCAATAGCCTGCAGGCCTATGTGCCTTACCTCCGGTTAGCCGACATTTACATGATGTATGCCGAAGCCGTGTTGTTCAGCCCGGGTGGTACCCCGCAGAGCAAATCAAGCAATTATACCCTGACGGCTGTCGATGCGATGAATGTAGTGCGCAACCGTGCCCAATTACCCAATATGGCGGCAAAATATACCGCAAGTAGGGAGGTCTTCTTCGAGGAGATCGTCCGGGAGAGGGCGGTGGAATTAGCCTTTGAAGGGGCCCGCTTTTGTGATTTGAGGCGCTGGAACCGGAACGGAGATCCGCGGTACCTTGATAAAACGGCCATTGATTTTCAAAGAGGGCCAAACGGAAAACCAATCAACCTTTCCGAGAGACTGATCGTGCGCAGGGTAGCCGAGAAGAAGCATAACTGGCTGCCTATCCAGGTTAAGTTCACAAAACAGTATGAGGGTTTCCCGCAAAATCCGGGATGGTAAGGTTGAAATCATTAATTAAAATCTGAGACAAATGAAGAACAGAACAATATTAATACTGGCTTTTCTGAGTGCGATGGTTTGCTTTCTTCCGGGTAATGCATGGGCGCAGAAGAAAAAGCTGATCGACATCGAATCTGTGGTGAAAGACGCTCAGGGCAATCTGCTTGTCAATGTGGAGATATTCAGTAACAATGCCTATGCAAAGAGTGATGCCTCAGGAAGGTTCGCACTGTCGGTGGAACCCGGGAACAACGTCATCGTGGAAGCAGAAGGGTACGAAACCCAGGTACTGACCCCGGATGAGATCCGGAACATGAACAACATCTCACTTAAGCCTGTGGAATTCAAGTACGGAAGCGAGGCGTTAGTCAACCTGGCATTCAGAAAAGCACACGAAGGTGATGTGGTGGGGGCTGTTTCAAAAGTGAATACCAGTAAGATTATAGAGTATGACAACTCCATTTGGGCGAGCGAGGTGCTGAATGGAAGAACCCTGGGGATGTTGGGAAGCAACAATATCCGCGGTTTAGGGATCAACATCAATGTGGCTGACGTGACCGGAACCGGACTTAACTCAGGGAATGCCCTTTTCATTGTGGATGGCTTGCCCCGCGATATTGAATCCCTCCGGTTGTCGGAGATCGAAAGCATTACTATACTCAAGGATGTCAACGCATCAGTCCTGTATGGAAGTGCCGCGGTAAACGGAGTGGTGCTTATTACCACCAAACGGGGCGAAGCCTATAAAAAGGTGTTTGACGTTTCGGCCAACTATGGGATTTCTACACCAAGAGCGCTTCCCAAATACCTTAACTCGGCCGATTACATGACCTATTACAACAAGGCCAGGGAAAGCGACGGTCTGGCTCCTGCATTTCCCGATTCAGTCATTCAGAAATTCAGGAGCGGGAACAAATACCGGTATCCTGATGTGGATTACTATTCCAGTGAGTATCTCAATAAATACAAAAGTTATTTCGACCTGATGGGGGAATTTGGCGGCGGCAACGATGTAGCCAAGTACTATGCCAACGTTGGGTGGTACTCTGCAGGAAGCATCATTGACTTTGGAGATGCCTCTTCGGCAAGAAACAATATTTTCAATGTGCGCGGCAATGTGGATCTCCGGATCAACAACTGGATCAAGACTTCGATTGATGGATCTTCCATTTTTGGAAACAACAGGAGCCAGCGGGGAAGTTTCTGGGCAGCGGCCAACAACAATCGGCCTTATGAATTTACTCCTTTGCTCCCCTTTGATCTGATCGATCCTGAAAATCCACTGTTGAGATCACGGAAAAATGAGGTGGACGGCAAGTATCTGCTGGGTGGAAATTCCACTTTTATCACCAATGCCATCGCGGATGCCTATGCCGGCGGAATTAATGAAAGGGTTTCCAGAAAATTCTCTTTCAATAACCGGGTTGATTTCAACCTGAAAAACCTGACTGAAGGACTTTCGTTCCATACCAACATCAGTTTCGACTTTTTTACCCGGTTTGACCAGACCGTAGCCAACGAGTATTCTGTATATGAACCGGTTTGGGATGCCGGCGACAAAATCGCCAGCCTTGTTCAGCATGGAAAGGATGCACGGCCCGGTACGCAAAGCGTGGGCAGCACATTCTTCCACAGGCGTTTTGGGTTTTATGGGCTCTTCAGTTATGACCGGACTTTTAATGATCTCCACCATCTCACAGGATCTTTGGCAGGTTATGGAAGTAGCTTCAAGGAAGAAGGGAATTTCCAGGGAGTAGTACATTCCCATTTGGGAATGCAGGTAACTTACGCCTACGACCGGAAATACATGGTCGACTTCAGCAGCGCCTATGTAAACTCTGTTAAACTGGCTGAGGGTCAACGGGGAGGATTTTCTCCAACCCTCGGGCTGGGCTGGAAGATCAGCGGAGAAGATTTTCTCTCATCCTCCTCGGTGGTCGATTATCTTAAACTAAAACTCTCCGCAGGTATCCTGAATTCCGATTTCCCGATCGGCAGTTTCTTCTATTACGACAACCGGTATGGCACTTCGGGCAGTTATGCTTGGAACGAAGGTGTCAGGAGCCGGTCGGGTGTGATGTCGAACTGGAGCGACAATCAGGGACTTGACTATGCGGAGCGTAAAGAAGTCAACCTGGGGTTGGTTGCCCTTTTCTTCAACAAAAGTATCGGCTTCGATGTTAACCTCTTTTATGATGTGTACGATGGCCTTGTCACGCGTCCCTCCTCTACATATCCTGGTTTTTATAGTGATTTCATCCCTTACGAGAACTTTGGGGTAAATACCTACAAGGGAATTGAAGCGGGCATTCATTACGACAGGAGTTTCGGTGACTGGAATTTCTTTGTTGCCGCGAATGCGCTTTATGTTACCTCAAAGCAAACCAAGGTTGATGAGTTGCGGGCTTATGAATACCAGTACCGCAAAGGACGACCGGTTGACGCTACCTTCGGCCTTGAAGCCATCGGCTTTTTCCAGGACCAGGCAGAGATCGACAACAGCCCACAGCAGTTGTTCGGAACCGTCAGGCCGGGAGATATCAAATACAAGGACCAGAATGGAGACAACGTGATTGATTCAAACGATGAAGTGTACCTCCGCCGCTGGCAGGCGCCATTTTCGGGTGGCGCCCAGTTGAAGATTTCGTATAAAAACCTGACCCTTTATATGCTTGGGGAAGGCCGTATGGGATCTGATACCTTCAGGGAGAGTGATTACTACTGGATCGATGGCGATGAAAAATATTCGGAAATTGTAAAGGATGCCTGGACTCCCCAGACAAAGGGTACGGCAACCCATCCGAGGATCAGTACGTCGACCAACAACAACAACCACCGCAGGTCGAGCTTCTGGCTTTACAACAACGACTATTTCTCGATTACGGATGTCCAGCTCACCTATAATATGCCATTGAACGTTGCAAAGTCGCTGCTTTTGAAGAATCTTAAACTCTTTATTGATGCATCAGACGTGTACCAGTTTGCCCCTAACAGGAAAATCAGGGATCTGAGAACTGGCAATGAGCCCTATTATCGTACTTTCTCCGTGGGTTTAAAAGCTGCTTTTTAAATTTCAAAAAAGAACAATTATGAGACGAATTACTATATCATTTTTGCTGGGTTCCCTTTTTGTTTTCTCCGCCTGTGATTTGCTGGAGCCGAAGAATGACAACCACAGCACATTTGACAGGGTTTTTAAAGAACCCACCTTTGCGGAAGGGTTGTTGATCAGGGCTTATACCTACCTGCCTACCAACGATTACCGGTGGGATGACGTGGCCACCGATGATGCGGTTACCAACGACAAATTCAACAATTTTATGCGTATGGCTACCGGTGAATGGTCGGCGTTATACAATCCCCAGAATTTCTGGGACAATTCCAACCGGGCCATTCTTTATGCCAACGAATTTTTGGGGATTGTGGACAAGATAGTATGGAAAAGGACCAATCCTGCGGTCAACGAGCTGTATAGAAAGCGACTGACAGGTGAAGCCTATGCCATCAGAGGGATACATAAATTTTTCCTTTTGAGGAACCACGCTGGTATTGGGAAAAACGGTCAGTTGCTCGGCATTCCCATTTACAACAAATTTTTGGAAAACCAGGAAGATTTTTCCACTCCACGTGCAACCTTTGAAGAATCGGTGAGCAGTGTTTATGCTGACTTTACAGAAGCCTTGAAATACCTGCCTTTGGATTATGGAAATATTTCCTCACTCGACAACCTTCCTCCCGGTTTTACGGATATCACAGATGTCAATCATTACAATGCTGTTTTCGGGGATATGTCGAGACAGCGGATTTGCGGGCGCTATGTGAAGGCATTCATGGGACGGATGGCATTGCTGGCGGCTAGTCCTGCTTTTAATCTCACCAACAACCAGGCATTGTGGGAAAGTGCGGCCCAATACAATGGTGAACTGCTGGTTGATGCCGGGGGTATTTCCGGTCTGGATCCCAATGGACATCTATTTTACCTGAAAGCCCAGGTTGATGCGGCCAGGCTGAACAGTGGCGATAATCTTGACCTGAAAGAAATTCTCTGGAGGCGGCCGATTTATTCCGACCGGGTAAGGGAGCAAGACAATTTCCCTCCCTCCCTGTATGGTTCCGGCAGAGTCAATCCCACCCAAAACCTGGTGGATGCATTCCCCATGGCAAACGGATATCCAATCATGCATGAAAGTTCGGGATTTAACCCGGCTTCTCCCTATTCCAACAGGGATCCCCGCCTGGGTCGCTACGTGGTGTATAATGGCAGTTCCATGAAAAGTACCACTATCCGTACCGGTATTGGGGGCGGCCAAAACAGGGTCGACTCCATTCCTACTTCCACAAGGACGGGCTATTATCTCCGGAAGCTCCTCCGTGAAGAGGTGAACGCCAACCCGGCTGTAACCTCTAACCAGGATCATTATCAAACCCATATTCGTATGACAGAGATTTATCTCAATTATGCAGAAGCGGCCAATGAAGTCTGGGGTCCCACGGGAACCGGTTCCTTTGCCTTCTCTGCAAAAGATGTCGTCGGCGCCATCCGGAAAAGAGCCGGTATCAAACAACCTGATGCCTACCTTGCTTCTATTACCGACAAGGAACAAATGCGCGAATTGATCCGCAATGAACGCCGGCTTGAACTCTGTTTTGAGGGATTCCGGTTCTGGGACTTGCGCCGCTGGAAAGCGAACCTGACCGAACCTGCCAATGGAGTGTTAATCAACGGTTCCGAGTTTGCTGTTTTCAAAGTGGAAGACCGGGTCTATAACAATGAGTATATGCACTATGGTCCCATACCCTTCAATGAGGTTCTGAAATTCAATCTCGTCCAGAATAATGGTTGGAACTAAAATGTAAAAAAATGAGAAAAATGAAAAAGATACTTTCAGGTTTGCTGTTGCTGACTGCCCTTTTTGCATGTGAAAATTTTGAAAAAGACCATCCCGATTATGAGTTCACTGCCGGCTATTTCCCTTATCAGTTTCCGGTAAGAACACTGGTGCTGGGCGATTATATTTTTGACAACACCAACGACAATGCCCATAAATTCGTTATTTCAGTGGCCATGGGGGGAGTCTATGAAAATAAAAAGAACAGGGAATTCACCTTCCAGGTGGATAACAGCCTTTGCGACAACGTGAAATTCGGCTCTGCGGGTGATGTGATCCAAGCCATGCCTACCAGTTATTATACACTGAGTTCTCCCAACAAAATAGTCATCCCCAAAGGCAAACTGAATGGCGGAGTGGATGTCCAGTTGGCGGATGCCTTCTTTAATGATCCCAAGGCAATCACCCTGGGTTATGTGGTACCCCTAAGGCTTACCGGTTCATCCGATGTCGATACGATTCTGGTGGGTAGCAGTACAAATCCCCATGCTGATCCCCGGATTGCCTCCGACTGGAATATCGCACCCAAAAATATCACCATGTTTGCCGTGAAATATATCAATGAATATCATGGCAATTATTTCCACTATGGGAGCTGTCAGGTAAAGGATGGCACAGGTGCGCTGAAGGAAACCAAAACCTATAGTGAAAAGTATGTAGAAAACAATACGGTTTTAAAACTGAACACTACTGGCAGGTACCAGGTTTCAGTGAAAATGACATCCCGATCCTCCCTGGTGACAGGTGAGTTTACCCTTCTTTTGACCTTCAACGGGAAAAACTGCACCGTTACAGCCCCTGAAGGTTCGGCCTATACCGTCTCCGGAACCGGAGAATTCAAGCCCAAAGCTTATAACTGGGGTAACAAACCGAGGGACGGGATTGTGCTGAAATTCACTCTGACGAAGGACACTCAAACGTATGAGGCCGATGATGTGCTGGTTATCAGGGATAGGGCTGTTACCTTGGAGACCTATACGCCGGAGAAGTTCTGAAAAAAGGGATAAAAGGC
>Ga0179944_1010581_pt1 | contig 11395 bp, 21 predicted proteins | sample AD_STIC10_sludge_FD_135921 | JGI IMG/M metagenome (GOLD analysis project Ga0179944, IMG submission 135921) | Active sludge microbial communities of municipal wastewater-treating anaerobic digesters from Illinois, USA - AD_STIC10_MetaT... | ecosystem: Engineered > Bioreactor > Anaerobic >... | reverse complement strand
GCAAGAGCAAGTCAAAGCGCAAGCAAAACATATTCCCATGGCGCCGCGTAAAGTGCGGCGGATCCTGGAACCTGTACGGGGGATGGACGCACAACGGGCAGTAACGCTGTTGAAAGCCATGCCTCATGCTGCGGCGGAGCCGGTAGCCAAACTGCTGCAATCGGCCATTGCTAACGCCAACGAGAAGGGGCTGGATACAGACAGCCTGGTCATTGTCCATCTGGTTGCGGATGAAGCCGCGGGGGTCATGCCCGGTAAGGGCTGGCGCGCGCAGTGGGGTAGCCGTGGCCGGTATCGTCCGATTCGGAAACGTTCTTCCCACATCACTGTGGTGCTCGAAGAACGGGTAGCGTAAGAAGGAGGCAGATCTTGGGTCGCAAAGTTCATCCTTACGGTTTCCGTCTGAAGATCATCCGCGACTGGAAGTCGCGGTGGTATGCGGAAGGGCGCAGCTACGCCGGGCTGTTGAAAGAAGATTGGCAGATTCGGCAGCTGGTTGAGAAAGACATGCGCGCTCATTCCAAAGATGGGCAATCGAGTGTTTCGCGAGTGGAAATCGAACGCTTCCCGCCGAATCAGGTTTCGGTGATTATTCGCACGGCGCGCCCTGGTGTAGTGATTGGGCGCAAGGGTGAGAACGTCAAAATCCTGCGGCAGAGTCTGGAGGAATTGACTGGCGGTAAGCGGGTCCACGTCGATGTGCAGGAAGTCGAGACGCCCGATCTGGATGCACGGTTGGTCGCAGAGAACATCGTGGCGCAATTGGAACGGCGTATCTATCACAGCCGTGCCATGAAGCGTGCCGTGCGACAAGCCATGCGTGCCGGAGCGCAGGGAGTCAAAGTGGTATGCAGCGGTCGTCTGTCAGGCTCAGAAATGGCCCGGCGCGAGACGATGCGCGAGGGGCGCGTGCCTCTCCAGACGCTGCGTGCCGATATTGACTACGCCAAGGACGAGGCGCTGACGACTTACGGTCGTATCGGTGTAAAGGTGTGGATTTACATGGGAGAGATCCTCCCCAAGCGCGTTGTGACTTCCGGGGAAGAAGAGCCCCGCGAGAAACGCAAGCCGCGCCGTTAACTCGGCGCCGATAAGGGAGCATGGAGGAAGTGCTATGTTGATGCCGAAGCGGGTGAAATACCGCAAACAACATCGCGGGCGCATGAAGGGTAAGGCCGGACGCGGCGCTGATATCTCCTTTGGTGAGATCGCTCTGCAGGCTCTGGAGCCTTCCTGGATTACGGCGCGACAGATTGAAGCTGCCCGGCGCGCGATTGTGCGTGAGATGAAGCGTCGTGGCAAATACTGGATTCGTATCTTCCCTGATAAGCCGGTCACGGCTAAACCTGCGGAAACCCGCATGGGTAAGGGTAAGGGGTCCGTTGACCATTGGGTGGCTGTAGTGCGCCCTGGACGGGTGTTGTTCGAATTGGCAGGTGTGCCGGATGATGTCGCGCGTCAGGCGCTGCGTCTGGCGGCTAACAAATTGCCCATTCGCACCCAGGTCATCACCCGTGTGGAGCTCGGGGAGCAGCCGGCAGGAGAGTAAGCCATGCAGACAAGTGAATACCGTGAACTGACTCTGGATGAAATGCGGCTGCGCCTGCGGGAGACCCGGCGTGAGTTGTTCAACTTACGACAGCAATGGTACGCTGGCAGTCTGGAAGATTCCAACCGTATCAAGGCCGTGCGCCGCGAGATTGCACGAATTTTGACCTTAATCCACGAGCGCGAGCTGGCTGTGGAGTCGGGAGAAGGAGGCGCAGCATGAAAGAGCGTCGAAAGCAGCTGGTAGGTGTGGTGACCAGTGACAAAATGGAGAAGACCGTGGTCGTTACGGTGGAGCGCCGCTACCGGCACCCGCTGTACAAGAAAGTGGTCACTTCTACCAAAAAGTACATGGCCCACGATGAAACTAACGCCTGTCATGTGGGCGATACCGTGCGGATCGTGGAAAGCCGTCCTCTAAGTCGTCAGAAGCGCTGGACGGTTGAGGCGATTCTGGAACGAACGGCGTAGGAGGATGCGATGATTCAGAAGGAAACGCGTTTGGTCATCGCTGATAATACGGGGGCCCAGGAAATCCTGTGTGTCCACGTGATGGGTGGCTCCCGCCGCAAGTATGGCGGTGTGGGGGATGTAATTGTCGCCGCAGTGCAATCTTCTTCGCCCACCGGCTCGGTTAAGAAGGGTGAGGTTGTGCGCGCCGTGGTGGTGCGGGTGTCGAAAGAATATCGTCGCAGTGATGGCTCTTACATTCGCTTTGATGACAATGCTGCGGTGATTCTGGATGCTTCGGGTGTCAACCCGCGCGGAACGCGTATTTTTGGACCGGTAGCCCGCGAACTGCGCGAGAAGGGCTTCATGAAAATCGTCTCGCTGGCTCCAGAAGTGCTTTAACCGGTGATGAGGTGAAAGATGAATCGCATAAAAAAAGGTGATACCGTAGAAGTCATTGCCGGTGATGATCGTGGTGTTCGTGGCGCTGTGCTGCGCCTGCTCCCCAAGGAGCAGCGCGTGGTGGTCTCCAAGGTGAATATCATCACCAAGCATCAGCGCGCTGTGCGCGCCGGGCGCTCACAGGTGCAGGCGGGTCGGATTCAATACGAAGCTCCTGTGCATCTGTCGAATGTGATGCTGGTGTGCCCGCATTGCAAAGCTGCAACGCGTGTGGGCTTTGAGACTACTGAAGACCAGGGCAAAGTGCGGGTCTGCCGCAAGTGCCAAACGGCAATTGATTGAGGAGTGTGACGTATGCCGTATCTGAAGAAACGTTACGAGGAAGAGATTGTACCGGCGCTGATGGGGGAGTTCAAATACTCCAACCTGATGCAGGTGCCGCGTCTACGCAAAGTGGTCTTGAATGTGGGTATGGGTGAAGCGCTGGATAATCCCAAGTCGCTTGAAAATGCGGTCCGTGACATCACGACCATCACCGGGCAACACCCTGTGGTGACCAAGGCACGCAAATCCATCGCCAATTTCAAATTGCGCGAGGGTCGAGCCATCGGTGTGAAGGTCACGCTGCGTGGAGAGCGGATGTGGAATTTCCTTGATCGGTTGGTCAATGTGGCGTTGCCGCGCACCCGCGACTTCCGGGGCGTCCCCGATAAGTTCGATGGGCACGGAAACTACACCTTGGGATTGCGCGAGCAGCTCATTTTCCCGGAGATTAGCTATGATAGCATCGACAAGCTGCGGGGATTTGAAATCTGCATCAACACCACTGCTGAGACGGATGAAGAGGCCCGGCGCTTGTTGGAACTGCTGGGTATGCCCTTTCGTCACGCCTAAAGTCAAGAGGTAAATATGTCCAAAAAATCAATGCCTATTCGCGAGACTCGCCGGAAGTACGTTGTGCGGGTACACAATCGCTGCAACCGCTGCGGTCGTTCGCGCGGTTTCTATCGTCGCTTTGGCTTGTGCCGGATCTGCTTGCGCGAGATGGCGCTGGAGGGCAAAATCCCCGGCATCGTGAAGTCCAGTTGGTGAGGGAGTTGGAATAATGACAGATCCGATTGCTGATATGCTAACTCGCGTTCGTAACGCCTTGATGGTGCGACACGAGACCGTTTCTATGCCTTCATCTAGCACGAAAATCGCTTTGGCGAAGATCCTGAAGGAAGAAGGTTACATCGAGGATTTCAAAGTCACACGTGAGCAACCGCAAGCGAGTTTGATTTTGCGGCTCAAGTACACGGGTGAGGATGTCAAGCACCAACGTCCAGTGATCACTGGTCTGAGACGGGTGAGCAAGCCTGGACGGCGTATTTATACACCGGTCAAAGACATCCCCTGGGTACGCAGTGGAATGGGCATCGCCATCCTTTCCACGCCCAAGGGCATCATCACCGGGCAGCAAGCTCGCCGGCTCAACGTTGGCGGCGAGATCATCTGCTACGTCTGGTAGCCCGAGGAGGTGTAACGTGTCGCGAATTGGAAAAATGCCGATTCCGGTTCCAGCCGGAGTAAAAGTAACACTCGATGGTGAACAGGTGACCGTGAGCGGTCCCCGGGGTCAATTGTCGCGCGCTTTCCATCCCGAGATGAAAATCTACCTGGATGGCAATGTGTTGCGGGTAGAGCGTCCCAACGATACCGCGCAGTTCCGGGCTTTGCATGGCTTGACCCGCGCGCTGCTGAACAACATGGTCGTGGGCGTGACTAAAGGTTATAGTATCACATTGGAAATCCATGGCACGGGCTACCGGGCAGAGCTGCAGGGTACCACTCTGGTGTTGTACCTCGGCTTCTCGCACCCGGTGGTGTTCCCGGCGCCCGCCGATGTGAAATACGATGTCAACGTGCGTAACAATACCGTGACCGTAGAGGGTATTGATAAGGAAGTCGTCGGACGGTTGGCGTCGGAGATTCGGGGTTGGCGCCCAGTGGATCCCTATCTGGGCAAGGGTGTACGTTATCTGAACGAAGTGGTGCGTCGCAAAGCCGGTAAGACCGGTAAAGCGTAATACCGCTCTAGCGTGGTACTGAGGGTGAAACAAAAAGATGAGACCGGAAATTGATCGCCGTAAAGCCCGTGAACGACGTCGCGCGCACGTCCGCCGCAAGGTGGACGGGACGCCGGAACGTCCACGCCTGAATGTGTTTCGTAGTCTAACGCATATTTATGCGCAGATCATTGACGACACCCTGGGGCACACTCTCGTGACTGCCTCAACGGTGGATGGCGAACTGCGTGAACTGATTGCTGGAAAAGCCAAGGTTGAACAGGCCAAGCTGGTGGGACGGATATTGGCGGAGCGCGCTTTGCAGAAGGGCGTCACGCAGGTGGTATTTGACCGCGCCGGATATAAATATCATGGCCGTGTCAAGGCTCTGGCTGAGGCCGCGCGTGCGGCTGGCCTGGATTTCTAGTCCCAAGAGACGCCTGGAAGGCTTGTAGGAGGAACCATGGAAGAACGACGTGACCGTCGTAGACAGCAGGAAACGGTCGAACCCGAATTCGACGAGCGCATTGTGGATATCGCACGCGTAGCCAAAGTGGTTAAGGGTGGTCGTGCGTTCCACTTCCGCGCAGTAGCGATTGTTGGAGATAATAAGGGCCAGGTCGGCATTGGCATCGGTAAGGCTCCCCGGGTCCCCGAAGCCATCGGCAAGGCCACTGAACGCGCGCACAAGGATATGGCTCCTATCGCCATGGAAGGCACCACTGTCTCGCATGAGGTCGTGGGGCGTTGTGGCGGCGCGCAGGTACTCTTGCTCCCTGCCAGCCCTGGTACCGGCGTGATTGCCGGCGGCGCCGTCCGCGCCGTGCTTGAGGCTGCGGGTATCCGTGACGTGCTCACCAAGTCGCAGGGTAGCGCGACGCAGGTGAACGTGGTGCAGGCTACGATTGCTGCCCTGCGGCAACTGCGCCGGGTTGAAGACGTTGCCCGCGAGCGTGGCGTGCCGGAAGCGCAGGTGATGCCCTTCTGGCGCAGGAGGAAGGCGTAATGGCCAAGATGCTGCAGATCACGCTGGTGCGTAGCCCTATCGGCTACAATGAACGCCAGAAGCGCACCGTGCGCGCCTTGGGCTTGCGCCGGATGCACCAGGCAGTCGTACGACCGGATAACCTCGCTGTGCGGGGTATGGTCGCCTCCATCCCGCACCTGGTGCAGATGGAAGAAATCGAAGTGGTCGAAGTGCCGGCTGCCGAACAGGCATAGCGGGTACAGGAGGTTACTCATGAAATTACACGAGCTACAACCAGCTCCAGGATCAACCAAGCGCAAGCGGCGCCTCGGGCGTGGTATCGCTGCCGGACAGGGTAAAACCAGCGGTCGGGGTACCAAGGGTCAGGGCGCGCGCAGCGGCAAGGGCGTTGCCCCTTATTTCGAAGGTGGTCAGCTGCCTTTGATTCGGAAACTCCCTTTTGCGCGGGGCTATGGCTTCGTGCATCCCTATCGGCTGGAATTCAACCCCATCAACGTGGGACAGCTGGCTGAGAAGTATGCAACTGGCGATGCTGTGACCCCCGAGACGTTGGTGGAGCGGGGCCTGATCAAGCACACGCATGATTTGGTCTCAGTACTGGGCGAGGGTGAGTTGGATTGCGCACTCCATGTCAAAGTGCAGCGGATCTCTGAGGGCGCTCGCGCCAAGATTGAGGCTGCTGGTGGGTCTATCGAGCTGCTCCCGTGGAAACGGGGCGGTTATCGAACGCGCTAAGTCGGCTTAGTTGGAGGAAATCCATGATTGAGGCCCTGCGCAATGCATTCAAATTGCCTGATCTCCGGCGGCGGATGCTGTACACGCTGCTCATTTTGGTGATCTGGCGTCTGGCTTCGAATATCCCGGTGCCTGGCGTTGACCGTCAGGCACTGGAGCAGTTCCTGGCTGCAGGAAGTGCCACGGGACAACTGATTAATCTCATTGACATGCTCTCGGGTGGCGCCATTGCCAACTTCTCAGTTCTGGCAGCGGGTGTTTCACCCTACGTCACGGCATCCATCGTGATCCAGCTTCTGGTCCCCATCTTCCCGGCGCTCGAAAAGCGGCTCAAGGATGAAGGCGAAGCCGGACAGCGCAAGATGAATCAGTGGACCTTCTTTGCCACTGTGCCGTTGGCGTTGCTGTACTCCTTTGGTTTGGCGCAGGCTCTATCGGTGCAAGCCAACATCCTGCCCAACTTCGGCTTTGGTGAGGGGCAAGTCCTCTCTACGATTACCATTTTGTTGACGATGACCGCCGGCACCATGTTTGGCGTCTGGTTGGGTGAGCTGATCACGGAACAGGGCGTGGGTAACGGTCTCTCTCTGATCATCTTCGGGGGTATCGTCTCCCGCGTGCCCACCAACATCGTCCGCTTGTGGCAAACCGATAAAGTCCTGGGAATCGTCTTGTTCTTGTTGCTGACCGTGCTGACCATCCTGGTGATTGTCTTCGTCCAGGAAGGCGAGCGTCGCATCAAGGTCCAATACGGCAAGCGCGTGCGCGGCATGAAAGTCTACGGTGGCGGCAGCACCTATATCCCGCTCAAAGTCAACACCGCTGGCATGATCCCGCTGATTTTCGCGCAATCCTTCCTGACCTTCCCGGCGATTATTGCGCAGTTCTTCACGAACGTGACGCAACCCAACTTTGCGAATAAGATTGTCGATTTCTTCAGTGGGACAAGTCCCTATTATGCACCCTTGTACTTCCTCGCTGTGGTAGGCTTTACCTACTTCTACACGGATGTCATGGTGCAGCAGCAGAACTTGCCCGATATGTTGCAGCGTCAGGGCGGCTTCATTCCTGGCGTGCGTCCCGGAAAGAAGACTGAGGAGTTCATCAACCACATCTATCGTCGCATTACCCTGGTGGGCGCCTTATTCCTGGGTATCGTGGCAGTCCTGCCCTACATCATTGACCTCTTCCGCTTCTTGAATTCTAATGTGATGCTCATTGCCAGTTCTGGTTTGTTGATCGTAGTGGGTACCGTGATTGACACCATGCGCCAGCTGGAAGCGCAGCTGCTCATGCGTCACTACGAAGGCTTCTTGCACTAGTGCGGTAGCCAAAGTCAACTTGTCAAAAAGCCAAAACTGGGGTATGATGTGACCTTTGGGTTGCCAGGGGCAGTTGCCCTGAGGCTAGCACTTTACTAAGGCTTTGTGTGTGTCGGGGATTGCCAGGTGGTCATTCTAAAGCAGCGTGAAGAACTGCAATTCATGCGACAGGCTGGTCGCATGGTTGCACAGGTCTTGGCGCTGCTGGAAGAGCGGCTGCGACCAGGAGTGACCACTGGTGAATTGGACCAGCTTGCCGAAACATGGATTCGCAAACAGGGAGCCGTGCCCTCGTTTTTGGGGTATCCCCCTGGAGCGCGACATCCGTTCCCTGCTTCCATCTGTGCTTCGGTCAATGCTGAACTGGTACACGGCATCCCCGGCGCGCGAATGCTCCATGAAGGCGACATTATCACACTGGATGTAGGTGTCTTCTACAGAGGTTTCCATGGCGATGCTGCTCGGACCTTCCCTGTGGGAGTTGTGAGCGCGGAGGCGGCCTCCTTGCTGGCGACCACCGCGGAGGCTCTTACGGCAGGGGAAGCTCAGGCCCGTTGCGGCAATCACCTTGGAGACATCTCTTATGCAGTGCAGAGTGTGGTGGAGCCGCGCGGTTACTATCTGACCCGCCAGTACAGCGGACATGGTATCGGGCGGCACCTCCATGAGGCTCCGCAAATCTTGAATGTCGGGTCGCCCGGTCAGGGCATAACTCTGGCTGACGGCATGGCCCTGTGTATCGAGCCGATGGTGCTCATCGGTACAGCACAGACGCGGGTGTTGGAGGATCAGTGGACGGTGGTCTCGACTAATGGCGCACTGACTGCCCATTTCGAAAACACCCTGGCAATTGTGGATGGCGAGCCGGAAATACTAACCCGGCTTTAGAATGAGGAGGCTGAAATAATGAAGGTGTCACCATCGGTGAAGCGACGTTGCCCGAAGTGCAAGATCATTCGGCGACGTGGTGTGGTGCGGGTAATTTGTGAGAATCCTAAGCACAAGCAGCGGCAGGGCTAAGCCCGCGAGCTGTTTCTAGTCGAAAGTTTGGAGGAGGCGTATGGCACGTATTGCAGGGGTGGACCTGCCCCGGAATAAGCGGGTGGAGATAGGCTTAACCTATATCTACGGCATCGGCCGAGCCACAAGCAGAAGCATCCTGGCGAAGACCGGGGTCAATCCTGATACTCGTATCAAGGATTTGACGGAGAGCGAAGTGGCTTTGCTGCGCGATTTGGTTGACAATCCCGACTACATTGTGGTAGAAGGCGATCTGCGCCGCGAAGTGCAGATGAACATCAAGCGCTTGATCGAGATTGGCAGCTATCGCGGCTTGCGGCATCGCCGTAACCTGCCAACGCGTGGACAGCGTACACGCACGAACGCACGCACCAAGCGCGGGCCTAAGAAGACCGTTCCCGGTCGCGGCCGGCGGCGTGGCTCCAAGAAGAAGTAATGGCTGGAGGAAATTCGAGGAGGATGTATGGCTAAACGTACGACGACTCAACGACCTACGCGTCGTGTAAAGCGAAATGTGCCGCGTGGTTGCGTTTATGTTCACGCTACATTCAACAACACCGTGGTTACGGTGACTGATCCTGAAGGCGCCGTCTTGCGCTCCGCTAGTGCCGGAAACGTCGGTTTCAAGGGCACGCGCAAGAGCACGCCCTTCGCCGCGAGCACTGCAGCGCGCAAAGCCGCTGAAGAAGCGCTCACGAATGACGGGGTCAAGGAAGTGGATGTGTTTGTGAATGGCGCTGGGCCTGGCCGTGAGGCATCCCTGCGCGCTATCGCTGCTGCCGGCATGCGGGTGCGTTCCATCGTGGATGTGACCCCCATTCCGCACAACGGGTGCCGTCCGCCCAAAAAGCGACGGGTATAATCTGTAGGGAGGGATTATGGCCAGATATCTGGGCCCTGCTTGTAAACTCTGTCGTCGAGAAGGCGCTAAGCTCTATCTCAAGGGCGACAAGTGCTATACCGAAAAATGCCCCTTTGAGGAGCGCGCTTTTCCTCCTGGGCAGCACGGGCGTGATGCGGGTTTCCGCAAACGCACTGCGACAAACTATACCATCCAATTGCGCGAAAAGCAGAAGGTACGCCGCATCTATGGCATTCTTGAGCGGCAGTTCCGGCGCTATTACGGCGAGGCGCGCCGACGCACTGGCTTGACGGGTGAGAACCTGTTGGTCCTGCTGGAAACGCGGCTTGATAATATCATCTACCGCCTCGGCTTTGCCGACTCCCGTGCGCAGGCGCGGCAGTTGGTTGAGCACGGTCACTTCACTGTCAACGGGCGCCGGGTTACCATCCCTTCCTACGCGATTAAGCTAGGGGACGCGATTGCGGTGCGCCCTGAGAGCCGCCGGATTTCTTACTTCAAGGATCGCCGGGAACTGATGGGCAAGCGCAATGTACCTGCCTGGTTGGCACTCGATGACGAACTGCAATCTGGACGGATTCTCGCCTGGCCCACTCGTCAGGAGATTGATGTCCCGGTGCAGGAACAGCTGATCGTTGAGTTCTACTCACGCTAAGCAGAAGGAGGCGACGTGTTAGCTGCGCCAGTCCTGCCGAAAATCGAAATTGATGTTAATACGCAACAGTACGGTCGGTATGTGATCGTGCCTCTTGAGAGTGGTTACGGCGTGACGCTGGGTAACTCCCTGCGCCGGGTGCTGCTTTCCTCTCTCGAGGGCGCCGCGATTACCGCCATGCGTATCCTGGATATCCCGCATGAATTTGCGGCGATTCCTGGCGTGCAGGAAGATGTGATCCAGATTCTGCTGCGGTTAAAGCAGATCCGGCTGACGATGCAGGGCGAAGGTCCGCAGTACATGACCTTGCGGGTTGATGGTGAGGGGATGGTCACCGCTGGTGATATCATTCCCCCACCAGAAATCGAAATCGTCAATCCAGAACTCTTCCTCTTCAACGTAGATGACAGCAATGTTCATCTGGACTTTGAGTTCACCGTCGATAAGGGCCGGGGCTACTGGCCGTCGGAAGAGCGTGGACGCATGCCGATTGGTGTGCTTCCGGTAGATGCGATTTTCAGTCCGGTGCGCCGGGTTGCCTATCACATCGACCAGGCTCGGGTGGGGCAACTCACCGATTACGACCGGTTGGCTATCGAAATCTGGACTGACGGACGTTGCGCGCCGTTGGATGCGCTCAAGGAATCCGCCCGCATTCTTCAGCGTCATCTGCATCTCATCGCCGGAGCGGAAGCTGAACCGGAAGGTCCCGCGACGACTACGGAAGAACCTGAAGCCGATACGATTCCTCACCGGGCTTATGCGACGCCCATTGAGGACCTCGGATTGGGAGTGCGTGTGTATAACGCCCTCAAGCGCACCGGCATCTCCAACGTTGGAGAGGTCCTAGAGATGATGCGCCGCGGTCGCGATACCATGCTTTCCATCCGTAACTTCGGCGAAAAATCCCTGGAAGAGCTGGCGCTCCAGCTCCAGGTGAAGGGATTCTTGCCTACTGACTACGCGGACGTGTACGCGGCTGCAGGTGATGACACCGACGTTGACGCGTTAGAAGATGACGACTTTATAATCACTGAAGACAACGCGGCCTGACGTTGTCTCTATGCCAGGAGGTTTGTTATGCGACATCGTGTCGCGGGTAAGAAACTCAATCGTTCTGTGGGTCAGCGAACAGCGCTGCGCCGTAACTTGGTGACCGAGCTGTTTCGCCACGAACGTATCTGCATCACGCGCGCCAAGGCTGAGGCAATTCGTGGTCAGGCTGAGAAGCTCATCACGACGGCCAAGCATGGCTTGAGCGGCGAGAAGGAAGACCCCGCTCGGGGCGTACATGCGCGCCGTTTGGCGGCTGCGCGGCTGAATGACCGGGATGTCGTCACCAAGTTGTTTGGTGAGATTGCCCCG
>Ga0179944_1154517_pt1 | contig 11408 bp, 2 predicted proteins | sample AD_STIC10_sludge_FD_135921 | JGI IMG/M metagenome (GOLD analysis project Ga0179944, IMG submission 135921) | Active sludge microbial communities of municipal wastewater-treating anaerobic digesters from Illinois, USA - AD_STIC10_MetaT... | ecosystem: Engineered > Bioreactor > Anaerobic >... | reverse complement strand
TGATACCAATTCTGTTAACAAGCCCGAGGTCGAAAGTTGGGCTGATAGAATAATCCAATTGACCTGAGAATCCTCCAGTCAAATATTTGATACCTACACCACCAGCCAGACCGAATTGATCTTGACCAAATAAATAGCCACCCCGAACGAAAATAATGTCTTTATAACCCCATTCTGCACCGATAGAAAACTGCTCGGCAACATCAGAAAAAGTAATGAAATCAGCAGCTACTAGCAATGTCATATCTTTGTTGCTGATGATTTCCGACGATATACCCGCCCTAAAAGTAAGAGGAAGTGCAAAAGAACTTGCAAGATAAGCAACATCAAGGGGACTTGCGTAGAATGAATTGTTGAGTTTCTTTGTTGTGTTCAAATCCTGACCTGAATATGTTTCTTGAGTGCCAAGATTATGAATTGAGAAGCCAAGTTTGATGCCTTGGATTTCAGTGTCGTACATTGTGCCGACATCGAAGGCAACACCGCTTGCAGCTACCTCGGAGAACTGATTGTTAATATATTTCATTGTGAAACCAAACGAAAATTGGTTGGTTAGATAGCCGCTAACAGTCAAACCAAGATTGACATCGCTGACCCTATAGGAAGAACCAGTGCCATAATCCTGGTCGATTGTTGTTATAGGAATATCACCACTTGTAAAAGATACGATATGCGCGGCTATTGTGTAGTTTTCGCTTAATGGTAAAGCAAAAGCTCCAAAATTATGGCTGAAACTTGCTATCCAAGAAGTATAAGTAAAGTTGGCAGACATTGATTTTATATCTGCTACACCTGCCGGGTTCCAAAAAACAGATGTCAGGTCGTTAGCTACGGCACCTTGTGTATTAGCCATACCGGTTGCACGAGCACCAATGGGAATTTTCATAAACTGCGCCCCTGCGGCACCTACTTTAACAAACTCACCTAAAGACGCTCCTGCGGCGGCATCATCAGCTTTCAATGACAAAATTGAAAACGAGTAACTCATTAGCAGTATTAAGATTATTTTGAAATACTTCATATTAAAACCTCTATTATTTATTTACAATTGTTATAAAAATGGGCGCCGCCACCATACATTAATTTTTTTGACGGCGCCAAAAGTATTCATTAATCAGCTATAAGCCGGTATCCGCCAACAACGATTGAGAACTCTTTTACGGTTTGTGCTCCGTTGGGGGTAGATATAACAGCTATCATTACCTGACTTTGTGCTCTTTGTTTGTTTGAAGACAGCAAGTCCCATATTTCTACTGAATGCTTGTCTTTTTGTCTGCTAGTGTTGTCGTGTTTTATGCTACGAATAAGATCACCAGCAATGGTGTAAATGTCGATTGTACATTCTTTTGGAAGTCTGGTGAAATAAATATGCGCATCGTAAGGCGATTTTTGACCTTGATGGGTAATAAAATAAGGATTAGGAACAACGAGTATCTGATCCAACTGCTCATCAGTAAATTTATCTCCTTCAGGTTTGCTTTCAGTAACTTTTACTAGCACTTTTGCTCCAGGCATTGGATAGCCGGCAGCTCCACCTGTAGTTTTAATTATCGCTTGGTCGCCTTCTTTGAAATCGTAAGCAGGACCGAAACCGGGTCGTGAGGCTCCTCGCCAACTGCCAGATAAGTTATAGAATCCGTAATAGTTCAATTGTTCGCCCATAATGTAGAGGTATCCAGAATGATTGAAATTGAACAAGCAACCGGAAATATTTAATGTATGGTTGAAATCAATAGTATCTTTACCATCTACGGAAGCAGCAGACAGATAATACCTGCCTTGAGTGCCAATATAAGTTGGCTTGTCTTGTAGGGCATTGGGTGGTCTGGCTGCTTTGCTTGCCGCTTGGAATTGAGAAGTTGTTCTTGAATTAACAAAACCATTAGCCCACAAGGTATATTTATTTATAAACTCTTTACAGTTTTCGCCGAGTAAAATTGGGTTTGGTGCATAGAAATGCTCTTTTTCTAATGATCCAAGCCTAAAGCTTTCAATTTTTTGGTCAAGTGTCGGCAAGGGATACAAGGGAAGCTTGCCAGGATACTTGATTTCTACATCGACTCCAGTAGGTGTTTTATATTTAATATCTGTAACATTTTCAATATCCATAATAAGGTAGGGAACTTGGAACGTATTTTCTTTGGCACCTTTTTCCCATTTCAATGTCAAGGTTTCCACACCATTACCTTCTCCAAGCTCTGGTTTGGGTTTTCTAAATGTAACCAGATAATCGCCAGGTCCATTATTAAAGCTACCATATATGTCATTGGGATACACATTTCTCTGAGGAACACCATTGGTATCGAGCACAATAACGTATCCATAAGGTTTGCTATCAACAATTTGCGTATGCAATGCCCTTGATGTTTGCCTTAGTCTATCGTCAGTTTGCAGATATGGTATTACATTTATAGGAGTTTTTTGTGAAGCATTTTCTTTTGGCAGTGATGTGGAATTAAATTCATCAGGTCTGAAACTTCCTCCCTGTTGCTGAACTGTGAAATCAAACCCAAAGCCAAATGTGCCATAAGCTTCCTGTGTGAACGGGAAAGCGTAGCAAGATGTTCCTGTGCCTTCTTGAGTAAAGTTACCTGTTGAGAAATAACCGGAGCGGAATCTTCTTTCTGTATTGTTAAATCTGCCGAAAGTGATAGTGTCGTGAGTAACAACAGTATCAATTATCATATCAGCCGCCAAAACATAAGATAATGCTTTTTCGGTAAATGTTGAGCGGTAAGGGTAGGTACAAGGATTTGCTTCAAGAAACGACCTGCCATGATAGAGTGTCTTGTATGTATTCTTGTCTGTAAGCTTGAGTTCCGTACCATACCAGCCAAAATAATAGTCAGCATTTGCTTCGGTATCTTTCCAGCTTAGTTGAGTAAAGAAAGGTTGGAACTCCAACTCGAATGTATGACCAGCAAACATTTGATTTACTCTGTCTTGGTCAGCAGCAAAAAAATTGAAATTATATAAACCACCAATTTTATCTTGATCGACGCTAACAATCTCAAATATTGACTTGTTGCCAATAGGTGCTGCCCGAGGTATTGTCAGCTGAACATTTGAAGTACCAACGTTACCATCGTTTAGCTTGCTTTCGATTTTTTGGTTATAATCTCCTTCATCAAAAGCAAGTATTTTATAATAATACTCCATATTGTTCAATAATTTTTCAGTCTTTGTCGGGTCTATGTTGGTGTTTACTTTTCCAGAATGGTTATCGTCGCCAATATCGAGAAAAGTTCGATTGTTGGTTACTAATCGCATATATGCAGGAATTATGCTATCGAGAACGACTGGATTGTTTTCAAAATCGGCAAACTCAGTAACAGCTCTTCCTTCTTTGAGGTACAAATAGATGGAATCCAATGCCTGATAAACATGGCTGGTATCACGCATTATATCAGCAAATACTGCCTTTGTATATACATCCATTACCTTAACAGTGTTCCCATCAATTACTACATTCTTTTCCGAACCTTTAACGAAAAAAGTATCATTTCTAAATAAAGTATCTGGATATGTATAAGCTTTTACGATGCTCTTTTTGTATAGTAATGGGTTAAAGCGAACAAGAGCCTTGTTTAAAACTACTTTGCCTATTAGTACCGAATCGTACAAGTATGAAGGTTTGTGTATCTCATTGAAAGGATTCCAAAAATAATTAATAGTTAGCGGATCCCAGCCATTCTCATTAATGTCCTTTTGCCACAAATCGTAATAATACCTGCCCCATGGAGCAGTAATCAAGTTTGTATCGATAATAGCAATTGATGGAATAACTTGTTTGAAATTCATATTAACTTCTTGGAATACTTCGCCAGTTTGCCCGAGTATTCTATTACCTTTCATAAGCACCGGGTCCGGGCATAAATGGATACCCTTTGCCACTCTCATTACTCGGATTTCATTTTCAGGTACGGTCTTGTCTGGATTAACAACAGGACCAACAACACGCAAAGAGTCAATATAGGGCATATTCATGTTGTTATCTTGTCCGCCTGCTTTATGAACTGATTTGTAAAAAGGAGTTGGCAGTTGCCATTGAGCAATTTGCTTCCACCCAAGAGGACCTTTTCCAGATGTATAAGTATTATTGGGAGAAATGTTGTCGATATCAAATGTATCAAGGTTAGTCCTTCTTGCTCTATAGAGGCGATAGCCCATAAAATCGAGCCCTTTTTCGAGAATATCGTGTGAGATTTCGCTTGTGGAATCCCAAGTTATTCTTATCGCGTTATTATAAGGTTCCCAATTCGTAATAATTGTTCTTTCTGGCGGTTTTGGAGCGCGGAAGTTGTCGTCATAAACATCTTGAGCAAAATCAGCTTTAGCAACAAGATTGGCTAAGTCTTCTTTTGAACCGTCCGCTTCTTCGTAAACTGCCGGGTTAGCTAAAATGATAGCAACGATTGTCCTAACAGTATCTCGTGGTCTAAAGTGGAAAGGACCAGTTGCCATCATAAATCGCTTGTCACCAGCACCAAGATCTCCATCTTTTAAGCCGCTCGAAAGAACATTATATCTTTCATCATCTTGTTGCGGATCGTCTTGGATATTCCAGTTCCTCATTGTAACCAAACCGAGTTGCTCCTTGGGATAATATATACGCTTGTCTTTTCTAACGAAACCACTAGTTCCATTTGGCGAGGTTTCCCTTTTCAAGCACAAAAGGGAATCTTTGGTGCCTGCGGGATTGCCATTTGCATCGTAAACCGTAACAACAGTATCTTTTGTCTCAACGCAAAGGTGGTAAAACTCCTCGCTGGCAAAATGAATCCAATAATCAACTTGAGTCTCAACACCATTAATAACAGTATCCTTTTTTCCACCATACTGTTTGCACCAAATAATATCCTTTGGTGTGGCAACTCCATTGTGCATAATTGTAACAGTGGTGTCGTAAGGCTCTTCGCATTTTTGCACTGCAGGACTTTCCAAAAACTTGAATCCTAGATAGCCAAATCCTTGTCCTCTTTCACCCTGATCGGTATTTGTCCATTGCACAGCAAGATTCTTTGTTGAATCTTCGTTGTAATAACGGGTTCTGTCGTTAGCAGCTCCTGCCTGCGAACGTGCAAATAGAGCTATATCAACGTCCATTACAGGCGCCAGCCAGCAATTCAGAAGTGTATCATTGGAATAATTAATCATATCGTAGCGAAGATAAAGAAAGTCTTTATAATCGCCATATCCCCAGGAATAAATTGTGTGTTCATATTGAATCCTTAGCGGATAGCCCTGATTTCTTCTAACACCACTACCACCATCATAATCGCCAAGGTCGGTGTCTTTGAAAGTACAGAAAATATCTTCTCCACTAATAAATGCAGGGCCTCTCGGATAAAGATTACGGGTTCGGTTTTCTGTTGAATCTATATACCAACCGAAATATCTACTTGCCATAAGAGTATCTTTGGGATTTGAACTTGCATCCCAGACAGGCCAGGCTTCGCCTTCATCTTCGACGACAGGTTTGCCATTGCTCGAGTTAAAGTCAGTTGAAAAATAAGTTCTATACTTTGTAACAAGATCTTGCCTTCTTTCATCACCATCTTCGATACGACCAGGGACCATCCAAGACTTACCGTTATTAGGATTATAAGAAATGCTGCAATACTTTCTATAACATTCCTCGTCATAACAATAATTAGTAATCCAAGGTGGCCGTTTCATAGTAGCAAACCAAATACCGCCAGCGAAAATGTACTGGTTTTGCGACTGGCGGGGCCAGTATCCACCACCTGTATTACGAATGATAGGATTTGAAAAAATTCCATAATTTGTTGTATAAAACTGGATATTACTGACTGTGTTCATTTGAACATCGAACAAACCGGTGGCACTTCTCTGTATCTGCTCGCTATTGTCTTTTTCGTCATTTACCTTCTTTGCAGCCAATAAATCGGTGCTAGAAAACAGAATAAACAGTAAAAACAAACAAGCGATTGATAAAGCTGTTGTTATTTTACATTTATACATATATTATTCCTCATTTTCATTTTATAAAAAATTATAATCAAGATTAGAATCTAAACAATACACCAAAATATACCATTCTCGGATATTGGTAAGCACTGAGAAAAGAACGGCTTAATTCCAGAGAAGTAACCCAGGAATCATATTTTTCCTGTTGTGTAACAATACCATTACCATCGTGGTCGGCAAGTTTGTTATACATTCTGTTTCCGTAAGTATCATATTGGTCGGCGCCAATAGTTTCAGCGATACTAAAATCTGGATCTTTGTACCATGGGGTTGCACTGAAATCACCGGGTGTACGGTAGAAGCTGACGCCATCGTCTAGAGGATCGCCTGTCCTTGAATAAACACCAGTAACAGCAGTACGATTAGTAACATTGTACACATCTAGAAATACTTCTATTGAAGCAAGTCCAGCACTTTCACCAAAATAATCAGCTAACACAAATGATTTTGATAAACGAATATCAAGAGCCCAGAAATCTGGCAATCTGTTTGAGTTAATCTCACCGAATGGATCTCCTGAAGCATTTGTCCTCGTGTAAGGGGTTCCTGTTTGGAATCGTCCACTAAAGTTTAGATTAACATTTTCTAAAAATTTAATACCTCCGATTGAAGGTCCTTGTCCAGGTCCCCAAATAAGATCGAGTAACAGATTAATTCTATGTGATCTATCCCAGGGTTGAGGATACTCTGCCAATGGATATGAAGGCAAACCTGTGTATGGATCGAGAGGAAGGAGATAATTCCCCGCCGGGGAGCTCGAAGTTCCCATCGAGTTAGACAATGTATAATTTGCCATAAAACCAAGATGGTCTGTCAAAGTAGGCCTTTTTCTAAGAGTCAGTTCGATACCTTTAGAGTTGCCATATTCAGCTACAGTATATTGATAGTAGAATGTTGGGGTAGCAGGCACCCATTTTGTACCTTCTTGATTGTATATATCTCTATAATATGCAGCAATATCAAAAGCAAACAAATCATTCAGTTGATTGCTATAACTAATTTCATAAGCATTTTCTCTTTGAGCTTTCATATTTGGGTCGCCGAGTATCTGGTTGCCACGTAGATTCTGTGTGTTAAATCCATCATATAAGTTTTGCAAAGCAGCAGTTTTAAAGAAAATACCATAAGATAATCTGACGATTGACATATCAGTTATTGGATATGTTACATTAAAGCGAGGGCTAACTTGAAATTTCATAGTTGCATCGGCAAAACCCTCGTCTGAGGCAATACCTACAAATTGGTCGGATGATATCCTATATCTGGAATTTGGGTCAAAGAGATCGAAGCGGACACCTGGACTTAAGATAATACCTTTATATGTAACCTGGTCTTGCACAAAAGCTGCAATTTTAGTTGGCGAAAATGGCTTACTAGTTCTATTATAAACATCAAGACCTCCCTTGGTTTCGGCATATAGATTGCCACCCCACTTGTCAGTGTAAACATCAAAGAAGGGATTACTATCCCAAGGGTTGCTATTTTCATGTTTATGCTGCTCGAAAAGACGAACTTCAAAGCCTGTTTTGAACATGTGGTTGAAGTCCTTACCGGTCTCAAAATTGGCACTATAATTACCATCAATTTGCCAGTAATTGCCATCTCTAAAGCTAAAGCCACTACCATTGCCATGAGTATAGGCATTTAAGCCATAAGGGCTGTAAATCGTTCCTGTCGAATTTCCTCCGCCTTCGTAATAACCAGTATAAGGATTCCTCTGAGGAAGCTCCTTAGGTAAATATCCATCTTTTGTATAACCAGTAGTGAAAATTTGCTCGTAGTTGTCGATTACCTTGTTAGGCCTGCCGATTTGAAGCACTCCTGCATTAGCATCCATATTATCTTCAGGATACCAAAGTTCGAAACCGGAGAAATAGCCCGGAGCATCATAATTCTTCCGCTTGGCTATCTCATCATTGTTTGCAGTATTGGATATGGTGATTTCATAGAATTGATTGTCGGAAAGCTGATGGTTAATACGAACCATTAGATAACGAACCAAATTGTTGCCTGCTGTTGCCTGAGCAACCGCTTCGGGCATATCTACGAGTATTGTGTCAAATAAATTAAAATACTTTGTGTCTGAACCGGGCATAGTAGTTATTGGATGTCTGTAACCTGGTTCATTGTTGTACAAGGATAACCTGTTTTCCCAATTGGTCATACCCCAAGAGCCACCAACGATAAAGCGTAAATTGTTAGTTATGGCAAACTTGATTCTACCTGTTATATTTTTTACCCAAGCTTGATTGTCTGGTTGTCTGCCGAGTGAAGTGCCGAGAGGATCCTTAATATCATACGTAGCGCCTCTCCAATTTTCATGCTGGTAACTTGCTGACAAATAAAAAGTCGTATTGCTCATACCCGGTATTGGCAAGGGACCACCAAAACCAGATTCAAATTTGTCTTCGCCAGAGCCCATCAGTTTGGCGCCTTCGCCTTCGAGAACTGGCTTGAGATATTGTCCTTCTCGAACGAGCTTCAATCCAGTGCTTTGACTGCCATATAAAGCATTTACATCTGTGCGCCAGCGAAGAAAGCCCTCGTAACGGTCGTTTCTGCCAGTCTTAACAATTGTATTGACGATGCCACCAAGAGCCTCGCCATATTCGGCGGAAAAACCTCCTTTGATTACTTGAACCTGTTCGGTGGCAAAAGAACTAACCATCGGGAAGTAGTCGACGCCAGCCACACCCATACCACCAGTAAACTGATTACCTACGTCGAGACCATCGACGCGTATCTGCGTTTCAGTTGAACGAGCACCGCGAATATTCCAGCCACCTCCTGATGCAAAAACACCCGCAGAAGTACCAATAATTGCTGTAACACCTTCGCGGGCAGATGAAGTAATTACCGAACTGCTGAAGTCATCGATTGAACCAATGTCACTTTTTTTAACCATCTGGCGGTTTCCTTTTACGGTAACACCTTCAAGCTTTTTGACTTCACTTTCGAGTTGGACACTGATCTCAGTTACCTCATCAGCACCAATTCTTACTTGGACTTCATGGTCTTTTTGCCCCATGTAAGTAATTTTTACTGTATAAGCTCCAGGAGAAATATTCACCAAGGTGAACTTTCCGTCTGCTTTTGCCTGAGCGCCCTGACTTGTGCCTTTCAGCATAACGGTGGCTCCGGCTGCCGGTTTGCCCTCGCTATCAAGTATTCTGCCTCTTAATGTTCCATAAATTGCCGCTGACAATGATAATGGCGTTAGGATGAAACCTAAAAACAGAATAATTAGAATAAGTTTTCGCATAGATTAACTCCTTAATACAAGCTAAATTAATAAAATATTTATATTGATGATTCTATAATTGTCTTTTTTTGAACTATGTTACCTTACAACAGAAAGCATTTTTGTTGTTCTTTGCCCATTGAAATCCAAAACACAATAATATGCACCTTGTGTTAGCTCTGCACTATTGAATCTCAATGTGTGTATGCCTGAAGATATCATACCATTGTAAATTGATAAAACTTTCTGACCCATAAGGTTAAAAATCTCTAATGTGGCATTACCACTTGCCGGAAGCGTAAAGGTAACATGCCCATCGCTGATAACAGGATTAGGCAATATTTCGTTGATTACAACATCAACATTCTTTTTATTATTTTCGTTGATGCCAAGGGCAATATCTGCATCAAAATGTCCTAAAAGTACATATTGGGGAGTTTCAATATAATTCTGCAATCCACGCTGCCCAACTACATCATTTTCTGATATTGATGGGTCAGGTTTGGTTGCTACTCTAATGATTGGTATATTTTTTAGATCATTTGGTATCAAATCGGGAATCCAAGTTAGGCGTTCCAATGTAACATCATCAGTTAATTTTATAACTTTTGACCATTCACCACCAACAGGACGAACCGCAAACCTAATATCAGTTGATAGAACAGGGTCTGTTACACCTTCGACATCCCATGCTGTTACTTCAGTCCATTTTGCAATCAGGTACTGTCCATCGATTGTGCGGCTTATCTGGAATTCGTAAACCATTTGATTGTGCCATTCACCGTCAGTATTGCGATAGAGAAGAATAGTGTTAATATCTATATCAGATATTGCTCTAACACCCCAAACACCGGATTCTCTATAAATCTCAACAACTTTCCTAAATCTTTGTTCGTCGGTAACCTGAGCGGCTTGTTCTTCAGTTAAATAATCCTGTAAAATACATAAATAACTGACGTCACCGTTAGGCAGCGCACACATATCGCGGCTAATGGAATATGATTGACCGGTTGACGAATTACTATAACCTCCAAAGGTCATCATAACAGCATCAGGGAAAACAGCATCGTTTGCTGCTGCGAAGGCAGTAATCATTTCTTTTGGCATAATATCATATTCGCTCCAAGTTTCGCCATAATCTTCCGATTCTGAAATGGCATAAACGGGCCAATTATTTTCAATCACATCACCAAACACTGCCAATGCAGACATTACCATTTTGCTGCCACCGGCATACTCCAATCCTGTTAATGAACTATAGCCTGCACCATCTTGGTCATAGTTAATATAATACTTGTTACTAGCCCATTGGTCGGGAATTACAGGTATCCACTTAGTAAAAGATTCATCTGGTTTTCTATAAGCAATATTGCTGTTTTGATCGCGAGGTGTCCCAGGGTCCGGAGGTGATACATGACCGGCAGCAAGCCCGTATGGGGTAACACCATCATCGTAAAAGCCAGCTACTAATCCTGCGTCTGTGCTCCAACTGAACGTAACAACTCCGCTTTGTGTATCCTTTGTAAAGCTGCCTGTAGTAAGGTTGTACTCATTGGAGCCTTCTATATAGATACCATTTAAAAATCCTTGCCAGCCGCTGTTGCCACCTGGGTCAGGACCTGTTATTGGAGCTGTGTATATCACATAATAATTGTTGTCTGTATCAACGAAAGGATACAAACTCGGATAGCGTGCCCAGCCAAGATTTTGGTTAGCACTGCTGTAAACTCTGATTGCTGGATCCCAAGTGAAGCCCAAATCATTAGAAATCAACAAAAACATATCGTCAAGCGAATTCTTTGGGTCTTGTTCCCTTGTGTTTGCGCCACGCTTTAAAGTCATTAGTAAACCCCTTGTTGGTTCATACATAAAGGGTTGTTGGCGATAGCTATAATATGAATAACCATTTTGCAAGGAGTCGATTATTGTGAAATCGATACTTTGAATGCGGTCGCTACGCAGCTTCTCGGATTTGTTTGATAGCAAGGATTGCGATACAACCCCACCATTATATGGCTTGATAGCAGGGATTAGACCAGTTGGCTCTGTTTGAGTGAGTTCACTAGATAACAACTCGGTATTTGCTGCAAATATCGGCTCTGCAAACAAACCTAATGCTATAATGGCAAGAAAAATTAGTAAATAATATTTCATAAAAGTTCTCCATTGTATTTTT
>Ga0179944_1016918_pt1 | contig 11680 bp, 4 predicted proteins | sample AD_STIC10_sludge_FD_135921 | JGI IMG/M metagenome (GOLD analysis project Ga0179944, IMG submission 135921) | Active sludge microbial communities of municipal wastewater-treating anaerobic digesters from Illinois, USA - AD_STIC10_MetaT... | ecosystem: Engineered > Bioreactor > Anaerobic >... | reverse complement strand
TTTTTATACTTTTATTTTTATACCCTATCTAAAATCTTTATTGATTGACAATTTAGGAATCACTTAGCCTAATCAATCTTTTTTATGTTTGCTCCCAAGCTTTTGAGCTTTTTCTCTATGTCCACATAACCTCTTTCAATATGTTCTATGTCTGTGATTTCCGTAACACCTTCTGCTGCAAGACCAGCCAAAACAAGTGCAGCTCCGGCTCTTAGATCCGTAGCTCTAACCTGGGCACCCAACAGATTGGGATTGCCTTCTATTATGGCACTTCTGCCCTCTATTTTGATGTTTGCACCCATTCTTTTAAGCTCATTGACATGCATAAATCTGTTTTCAAATATTGTTTCAATCACCATGCTCGTACCTTCAGCCTTAGACATCAGAGATGTCATCTGTGCCTGCATGTCTGTAGGAAATCCAGGATAAGGATGAGTTTTTATATCCACTGCTTTTATATCATCCCCTGCTCTTATATGAACACTGGTCAACTCCTCCGACACCTCCACTCCTGCTTCCCTGAGCTTTGCTGTCACAGGTTTCAAATGATCGGGGACTATATTGTCAATCCTGACATCCCCCCCAGTTATAGCTGCAGCTACCATATATGTTCCTGCTTCAATCCTGTCAGGTATTACTGTATGATTGGAACCTTTAAGCCTATCCACTCCATTAATTCTAATTGTATCTGTCCCTGCACCTTTTATGTCTGCCCCCATAGTCCCGAGGTATGTAGCCAAATCAACAATTTCCGGTTCAATAGCTGCATTTTCTATTATGGTCTGACCGTCGCTTATTGCTGCTGCCATCATAATATTCTCAGTAGCACCAACACTTGGAAAATCCAAATAGATTTTGCTGCCTTTAAGTCTTCCATTCGCTCTAACATCAATATATCCGTGTCCCTGGGTTATTTCCGCTCCCATAGCTGAGAACCCTTTAATGTGGAGATCAACAGGCCTTGAGCCTATAGCACAACCTCCCGGCAACGGTATCCTTGCTATACCATATTTTGCAAGTAGTGGTCCCATAATTAAAAATGATGCCCTCATTTTGTTGACCAAATCATAAGGTGCTGTTGTATTAGTAATATCTGATGGATTTATTAAAACTGTAGTTTTGGAGTCGGAAAATTCCACTTCTGCACCTAAAGAATTAATCAACTCTCCCATAATCTTAACATCGTTTAAATATGGAATTTCTTCAATAACACTCTTGCCATCAGCAAGCAAAGAAGCAGCCATTATCGGTAATACCGAATTTTTAGCACCACTGATTCTTACCTCACCCTTAAGAGGCTTTCCACATGATATTATTAATTTGGACACATTAATCTCCCTTTCGTATATTAACTGTATTTATCTTTCGTTATATAGATATATGTTATTATACATATGTTATTATACATATGCCATTGACATAATCAATATTCTGTTGTTATTTTCGGTGTATCAAGCCATAAATATGTCCTTTCTTCAATTGCACTATATCCAGTCGCTAAATTTATGTCTATTTTTACTATTCACCTCCTTAAATTTTTCCACATATTTAATCAAGCCTATGCAGTTCTTTATTTTCATTAAATTGGGCACCTGATGTCATAAACGACTCAAAAAGAACATCTGTTGATCTGTTATCTTTCTGTGATTTTTCAAAGTACCTTATGGTAAGAACAATACTGATCAGAATGACTATGGAAATCAACACATAAGCTGCCTTTTTCATATCCCTCAGTCCTTTTCATTTATTTCGCCAAAAAATAATCCAGGCGTAATTCTATTAAATTATTGCCCCATTGGACGAGGTATATACATATTTTTTAATTGTTTTTTACATTTGTCTATCGCAAATCCTGTAAAATCGTTGGTTATTTACTCTGCCAAATATATACTAAAATGCTTTTTATCAGGATAAGGCTCTACTCAATAAAATGGCACAATTCGCTCTGTTAATAAATGCTTCTTCATCAAAATTTCTATAAATGCTGTCACTCGTCAATAAAATTTTTAGATCGAAAATATTTTTTACATATTGGCTGTACCATTTATCCCTCTTAAGTTTATCATAAATTCCACTATAATTTGTCTTAATTTTAAATGCTTTATATATTAGAGTACAAGCCTCTCCAACCGTAACATTATTATCCGGTCTCATGGTGCCGTCACTATACCCTGATATAAACCCATTCTGTGCTGCAGTATTAATATAATCCCTTGCCCAGTGCTTTGAGATATCCTTATACCTGTTATCTTCGGATTTTATTATTTTTAAATTCAATGCTTTAGTAATCAAAACCGCAAATTCAGCCCTTGAAATGAGATCTTTAGGTTTATAGTAATCTCTCTCCTTGCCGTTTATAATACCCATGTCGTGTAGATGCCTTATATATTCTTCAGCCTCGGTATTTTTTATATCTTTAAACGGCAGGTCTGCTCCAGGTGAAATATCAGTCAGCACAACCCTTATGGGAGTGATGGCTCCTGCAAGGCTGTAATCCAATGATGCTGTATTTTTAGCTCCATCCTTTATCTCATAACCGATATTTAAGGTTTTACCGTTTTTAAAATGGTAAAATGCAATGGATATTCCCTTATTAGAAGGTTCACTCCATTTTAATGTTATTCTTATTTTGTTGTTACCAAGCAATACAGTATCATATATAACCCCATGTGCATGAGCAATGCCGGAGGGGAATATATTAACCAGTATTATTATGATTATTAAGCCGGCAACAGATTTATATAATGTACTCATATATGCCTCCGGGAAAAATTCGATTACATTCATTCCTTAACGAACCAATATGATATATTACAGCTCGCCTGTAAGAATAAGAAGCTTCTCCATCATGGCTGCTACCTCTCCTCGAGTAGCAGCTCCTAATGGATTTAAGTAATCGCTGCCCCTCTTCGTCACAATACCGTTATGTATAGCAAAATTAACCTCTTTAGCATATTTTTGCGATACCATGCTCATATCTTTATACCCCGAATTGCCTAAACTTGAAAGCTTACCGGATTTACCCGTTTTTATTTCATACAACCTGCATATCATTGCAATTGCCTTTTCCCTTGTGCAGTTATCCCCTTGCTTAGAAATCTCATCTTCAGTAATAATCTGAGACCTTGATGCCTTTACCATATAATCATTGCCATAATTAACATTCATTACATCCAACATAAGCTTCACAGCCTCTCCAAGGCTTATATTCTTATTTGGCTTGAACGAACTGCCTTCTATACTTTTCAAGTTGAATTTGGCTGCTATATTATTGATTGAGCTTTCTGCCCAATTGCCTGATATATCATCATAGTAGCTGTTTCCATATTCTGCAACGGCAATATTGCCCGGCTTTTCAGCCCTTACCTTAACAAATCCTTTGCCTGTATTATCATCAAATACGGCACTTGTTTTAAGTTTATTCCACTTCATACTGTAAACATCAAATCCAAATCCGCTTGTTTTGCCTTCCTTGTACCAGTCATAATCGGTATATGGAAAAAGAATTTTCATTGGCTGATCAAATTTCGTAACAGCAGACTGACTGCTTTTGCTGTTAGCTGTTAATCCAACAACTACATCACTTGTTTTAAACTTTAGGTTAGTGCTTCCTTCCTTCTCATTGCTTCCGGGAAACCCTAAACTTAATTCATAATTAAACTCTCCAACTTTCCTTGATAGAGACATTCTTGTGTTTTCTGCAAGCATATCATTTCCAAATATAAACTGCATCCTACCATTAGTATTGCTTTCTACTAAAATAATAATATTTTCTTTGAGAACAGCCATGGCATCCACAACCTTACTGCCTATTGTTACCCTGATATTGCTCGCCTTCCCTGGAGGATTTGTTAAATCTATTATATAATCTATCACTTTATCCTTCTGCATATTCTCAATAAATCTATCGGCATTTGACCCGGTAATACTAACATTCCAAATGTTGTTAACCAACCTGGTATCAATAACCACAAATTCCCCGGTCAATACATTTTCAATATCCTGATCTGAATCGTAGTCATCATCGCTTCTTCCGGTCCTTACAGTTATGCTTTGTGTCGGTGCCGAATAAACCTGTTTGTTGGGATCATATGCATACAATCTGGCATAATACCTGAAATTGGATTTAAGCCCCTCAACTTTAAACTCCGACACATTTTTTAATTTATACTCAGTCATGTTTTTATAATTAACGTCAGATGCTACCTCAAGCTTATACTCCATTCCTTCAGCCATAATCCATTCGAAGGTTATGCTGTTTTTTGTAACAGCATCATCCCCGTTCTTTACACCAAAGCCTGCAGGAGTTTCAGGAGGACTTAACGGCAGAGTCTTCAGAATGTATGAATCACTCCATTCCGATTTAGACTCGCCTGAAAGAGTTTCGGCCTGAACCCAGAAAAAATATACAGTCTCCTGCAAAAGGTCTTTTATCCTATAAAAGCTGGCATTGGCAACATCTTCAGGATTAACTTCAACTGTTTTTGAAGCTTTATTTATATCCTCCACAGTACTATATTTTAAATAATATTTATAATTATTGTTAAAATTCCATCCCAGATCCACAAAAGTGTCCCCCGCTAGGCCGTAGTTAAAAATAGGCACTGTGGGTTTAGCTATAGGTGGTACAACATCAGGTTCCGTTGTAATGACTATAGGGTCGGATGGACCTGATATAAGATCTACGCTCTTTCGTGCAGCTCTTACCCATATGATGTAAGTAGTGTTTGGGATAAGGTCTGTCAATGTGATGTTCACATTATGCTTCTTCCCATCAGGGTTTAAGCTGGCATCCTCTGCTTCATCATTAGCAGTAACAGGAAATCCTGTTATCTTGTTGGCAGTAATATTTGCTATGTCATCATATGACATTCCTTCAATGTATTCAACACATCCTACATCTATTGTAACACCTGAATCATACTCTACAACACGGTATTTTTTGCCATCCAATGTATCATCTGAAGGTGAATATGGCGGAATATCATCTTGATCCAACTTTTCAGTCCTTACGTATTCCCATTTTCCATTTTCATCATTAAATATTTCATACCATTTATTTTTTAAACTTATCGTAACGGTTGAAGAAGTAATATCCGGCTGTCCTTCCGGTGTTATTTTAATACTAAACGGAGGTCTTCCTGGAATTAGAGGCTGATCTATAGGGCCTTCTGAAGGAGTAATAATTACTTTTAGTGCCGGATCGGATATCCTTACTACACTTTGTAGCTTTTCATCCACATAATCCACCTGTTTTTTCTTTGCAATTATTTTGAAATAATATGTTGAGTTTGGGGTCAGGTTTGAAACAGTGTACTTATACCCTCTCAATTCAATCCCATCAATAATATAATTTGCCGCTGTAGGCTTAAAATCCCGTACAAGCCTGTTACCTTCAGGCGGATTGTCCAACAAATTTGGATTATCAATAAGCCAAATATCATATGTGATATCTGTATCAACACTTCCATCGCCTTTTCTGGGTACTTTCCAAAGAACAGTAGCACTGTTGGGCTTAAGCTCATCATTATAGCTGATTATAGTATCACCTGCGACCCTTTCAAAAAGGTCTGTAATTTGGGGCACTTCAGGTGTCATTATAATATCTTGCTCATTTAGCAAAATTTTATCAGAGGCAATTTTTATTCCGGGATATACATCCTTACCGTTTCTGGTTATGCTTGCAAGTATTGTATAGTAATACTTGTTTTCTCCAAGAGGCACAGTAACAAAAAAGTTTGTATCATTAACTGACGCCATATACTGGGGAACATCGTTATTATCAATGTTACCTCTGAATATCTGATATGTAATTGTTATATCCGAATTACCTAAGCCGGTAACAACATGGCTCCAGTCAATCCTCCAGATGCTTCCCTCTTGTGTTTCCGATACCTTGCTGGTTTTTGCTATAATAAAGCTGCTGACCATTATCATATTTGACTCATTGCTCATTTTCAGGTTAGCCTCTACAATATCAGGTGCAATTTTTATGTAATAAACCCTGCCCGGGTCATTTACTGTAAGTATATATTCCAACCTGCCCGATGTCTGATTAACTTTTATGGGGCCTAATGGTTCTATTTGCTCTTGTCCTATGTACATGGGCTGAACACCACTAAACTCGGAAGTCTCCGACACATAGAGCTTATAGTCAATCCTCCTGCCCACATTCCATACATCATCCCACTCAATCTTTAACTGATTTATCCCATATGACACTCCTGTAAGATTGATTTCCGTCATAAATTTTACTCTGTTGGACTCAACGGATAATGCACTGTTATAGGTTGTACTTCCATTAGTATGGGTGTGGTACGCAGTCAATGATACATAATACATTGTCCCCGATTTAAGGTTCTTTAGTCTTATTTGAGTTGTGTCTCCCGGAATATCTTTTTCTTTCAGTTCCACTGTTGCAGCAGGCTTATATGCTTTGTTTACCTCCTGCAGTTGAACATTTATATATCCTGAAACGGAATCATCAGGAAATACTACCTTGTCCCATTTCAAATCGACATAGTACCCGTCAAACTCATTATATCCTATTGGAGGCTCACTAGAGTTTATTGCTTCAACCCTCAGCTTTTGCGGTGCTTGCTGGGGAGATGTGTCTGCATTTGCAGCAAAAGTGAACATGCAATAATATGGGTTTATTGTCACAATAATACTAATAATAACCATCAAACTTAAAATTCTTTTAAACACCTTCAAAAACCTCACCTCACCTTTTTATATCACCGGTCAACTCCAAAACCCTGACTATTGCTGATATAGCCTGGGCCCGTGTAACAAGACTGTCCGGCTTGAAGCTGCCTTTTTCATCAAGAGAAAGTGCCTTAATATCAATGCAAAGCGTCACATACTTTTTAAGTTCAGGCGATATGTCTTCTTCATCAGTAACATGGGGCATTATTGAAGCTTCGAATCTTCCAATATCTATGCCCATTTTTAATATGTAAAGTTTGGCAACAATTCCTGCAAGCTCCTGATTTTCAAGGCTTTTCATAGTACTGACATTTCCTAAAACATCCACAAGACCCAGCACTGCAATCTTCTGTTTTACATCAAGACCTGCAGGGCCTTTGTTACCAGTTACAAGCTCATATAAACCCACAGCATCTTTTACCGCTAATGTGCTTTCGGGATATATGGAACCATTGGTACCGAACACTTTGCTTAAATCATATTTTGCTGCAAGCTTTCTTATATCTTCAGCTGCCACACTACTTTCCGGTATATCGTTTACGACAATTGAATCTGTTATTACAGTATATTTTCCGGTATTGACAGATGTAAATGAAATCTGGTCAGCTTCTGCCGTATAAGCTTTGTCATTGAGCTTCTTCCATGAAGTTTCTCCATCCCTGAGGACATAAGGGTATACTCTTCCCCTTAAACTCTTATAAGAAAGCTTAATTGGAATTTCATCATTGAACTGTATGATTCGTGCTTCACTTTTTATTATTCCCGGAGTAGTTCCGTGTCCTTCTACGACTTTTCCAATATAGTCGGCTAATGCCTTAACCAATTCATTCGTTTCATACGTCAGGTACTTCTCCATTTCACCAGGTGTCATTTTTATAGAATCTGAAGTCAGGATAAGATTTATCCTCTCCTGTACAAGTCCCGTGTCTTTGTTATAAAGCCTATCGTGTATCAGTTTTTCAATCTCCGAAGCATTTTTTTCTGCATCGATAGCTTTAAAACCTATTGATATAATTTTTGAGGCAAGGCTGGAATTTCCAGGCAAGACAACACCACTTGTACTTCTTGTAATAATCATTTTAAAGAATTCGCTTTCAAAGTTAAAATTGTTTGCCTTGCCTATGGTTTTTAAATCAATGGTCTTCGGTCTTATTGTAAACTCGGTTCCTAGAGTTTTAATCACAAGGCTTCTGTCTTGAGCATTCATAAGTTCTATAATTCCAGCCGGTATATATACAATATCTGTATCAATATTGCTGCCGGATGGTGAAATGTCAAGGATATAAGGATACCTTCCATTGTTTTGAAGTGCATTTTTCATTCGCTCTTCCTTAACAAAAAGCTTGTTTGTATCACTGTTAACAGCCATATTCCAAAACATACTTTCCTCTATTTTACTGATTTTATCAAGGAATGTTGCTGTTTTCTTTATCTCCTCATCGATCTTGTCATAATCATCCTGGTTGAACTCTGTCCTTATGCTTGAAGGACCTATATATTTTGAGAAGGATACCGCAGATATGTCAAGAGAGTCAACCTTATATGCCCTTACTTTAATGTAGTATTTCATGTTTGACTTGAGAGGAACACGTTTAACGGTACCGTCAGCCTGCATTGTTGCAACAGTCTTTATTCTGGCATAAAAGTTATAATATTCAGTACCTGCATGCTCAGGCGATTTTTCTATATAATACGGAAGCACTCCCGAATTTAAGTTTGAATACTGCTCAAGATCCAAATCGCTCAATACTGTATAATCCACATCATCCGATGATTTTATTGCCAGCTCATATTTATATCCTATTCTTCCCTTCCACTTTACTTCCACTTGATGTTCTTTATCCATGGTAGCTATACCTTTTTTCTCAAGAATTAGTGAAAGCTGGGTATTTCCCTTATAAACCCTGACATCATATAAGGATTTATATTTCAGGTTGAAAATCCTTCCGTAATAAATGGTGTTCTCCTTTGAAACAACATAATTGGACCTTGTAAGGGATTTAAAATCTTTATCATCCGGCCCTTTTATGAAAATTTTGAAGTCCTCCGGAGTTGTGTTTACACTTGTATCCTCCCATGATATACCTATCTCAGAATCAGTTACAGGTAAAAGGTTATCAGGGGACTCAATCATAAGTGTTGTTACCGGTATACAAATCCATGCACTGGTTTTGCCGCTGTTTTTATCTATAGCCCTTATGCTGAAATAATACAACTTATTGGGTAAAACCCACCTATCAATGGAATATTGACACTTTTTTTCCGAAACATTATATGTGAAATTATCTGCAAGGGGTACTTCACTTGGATCAAGAGACAGATTGCCCAATGCAGAAATGAAGCTATTGTAGTACATATCATCAGTATACATGGATGGCGGAGCATCAGTTGCAAGCATGTTTGTTGTACATATAATCTCATATCTCACATCAGGTTCACTATTTGTCCACTGGAACGCTACAGACGAACCCGATACCATAAGGTTACCAGAGCTGTCTTGGGCAATGGAAAAGTCAACAGGTGCAATAGGATTTCTAAAAGACTCGTCGGGCGGAGATATGTTGCCATTTACAGTTGTTACAGGCAGTATGGCTGTAAACATAGACTCCTGAAGCGAATCCCCAAATATCAACCTGGTCCTCAAGGTAAAATAGTATATAGTATTAGGCTTTAACTTTGGTCCAAATATACTGTACGGTGAAGGATCCAAATTATTCGGATCGGTTTCGGAAAAATTATCAAGCGTTACTTTAATAGATGTGTTTTGTTCATGGATCCCTGTAAACTTCACATCTCCAAGTGGATACTCTGTGGATCCTACCTTTATAAATGAATCCTTTGCGGTACTGTTGCTTGCGTACAAATCATAATACACAGCTTTGGCAACGCTCAAGTTTGATGTGTAATCAGCCCAGTTTATATTTATCTTGTCAAATTGAAGCTCAATACTGTTGGAAATTTCTACTGGAGGTCCAGGAACAGTTTCACTGTTGTTTTTTGTAAGCCTCAAATCATAAGGCATGGGGACTTCTTTTCCGCTCATTGTCAGGGTTGTAAAACTTATAGGAATGGATCTGTCAGATATCAGCTCCTTGTCCGTAGTTCCTTTATGTGCACCACTTGCAGTATACATCTGCAAATAATACACCTTGTTGGGTATAAGATATGAAGGATAGCCATCATCGTTTATTATATCATTATCCGCTATACCATCAGCGTCCTCACCCTTAAAGAGTTCAAAACCCTTGAATTTATATATCAACCTGTTTCCATCCTCAATAATATTGGGAGAATTGGCACTGACATACTTGACAAGCCTGTATTTTGCCTGAAATTCACCATAAAACATTTCGTTAAACTCAAGTCTGGGATATGGAAGAGCAAATATATCCGACTGGCTTGTGCTTAAAAGAAAGTGAAAGTATAAGTCTTTGCTTTCATCATATGGAACAGCATTTTTAATTTCACTCCAGTTTGAAGGCTTATTCCATGAAATAGTAATATCAGTTGTTTTAATATTAATTTCAGCATTGGTTTGAGGATTTTTTACATCTCCCGGCACTGCAGTCCTGTCCACAATAGTCAAATTTGTAGGTACTGGAGGCCTGGAATTATCCTCACTAATGGTATAAGGCATTTTGGGAGATTCCAGCCTGTCACTCGAGGAATCGGTTCTGACAACCACCTTGTAATAAATGAGGTTATTTACATTATTAACAGTAAATGCTGTTAAAGCATAGTCTGATCCATTAGGAAAATAACTGTCATTAAGGCTTTTTCTGACTACCCAGTCACCCTCAATCGTAGGATCATCACCTGTCTGAATTTCATATTTTAAGGCAGGCAAATCAAGGCTTCCCTGATTAATCCTGAATACTTTAACAAATACATTATTTGCTTCATCTCTTGACACCTGGAATCTTATTGGCGTATAAATATAAGAAACAACCCCCATCAAACGACTTCCATTCTGTTCGCTTGCAGGCCCTACAGTTATGCAATTGACCGTATCCCCAGATGAATTTTTAACAATCGGCTTAATATTCATATAATAAACCGTACCCGGCAATATATCCTCATCCGGCAGCTGATATGGATTTGCAGCCACAGGCAATTCCGATGTGCTGCTTGCTCTTCCAATTAAGTCAAAATTAACACTTCCTGAAGCATCCATATTCCTTACATCGGCTGTCGTCAAACTATTTCCCGATACACTTGCTTTGTAGGATGCAGGGCTAGTGGAAAGATCCTGGTTCACCAATACGGCCGATTGGGTTGAACCACCGTTCAAGTTGCCATGGTCTGTAGAAATATTTATTCTGAAATTAAACGTGGTATACTCTTTTGAATCATCATAAAACGAGTTAATTTTTTGCTGTATTTGAACCATTACCTCAGGCTTATTTACATATTCGAATGTATTTGTAGCCTCAAACCAGGCCTTTGGAATGGTCCACTTAAGGTTTAAAGTCGGGTTAACTCCAATTTCATAGCCACCACCTGAAACAGCCTTTCTAGTCTGCTCCAGTGACTTTGCAGTGAAGCTTATATTAGGGCAAAAATACAAAAGGCCTCTTCCAATAACCGGGCCTGTACATCCGCTGCTTCCGTATACCTCCAGCCTTATGTCGTATACAATATCATTTAAAAGACCTGGAACATCAATAGTATTTGTAATCTGGTCACTCATGATTTCTTTAAGCTCCGGTAGAGGCTCTGCAGGACTGTGATATGTCACTTTCACAGACTGAGCACCCGCTAAGGCAGGCCATCTAAGGGTTAATTTCCCCGAATCAAGTGCATAGGCCGTAAGATAAAAAGTTGATTCTGCATATACTGTTTTTTGATTTCCTGGAAAACTCCCAATGGCAATTATCATGGCCAAAAAAACTGCCATCAGCTTCCTCACAAATTTCATAAAACCGCCACCTTTTATTATATATATGAATTTCAAAAGATTGATCAAATTATG
>Ga0179944_1332840_pt1 | contig 12447 bp, 3 predicted proteins | sample AD_STIC10_sludge_FD_135921 | JGI IMG/M metagenome (GOLD analysis project Ga0179944, IMG submission 135921) | Active sludge microbial communities of municipal wastewater-treating anaerobic digesters from Illinois, USA - AD_STIC10_MetaT... | ecosystem: Engineered > Bioreactor > Anaerobic >... | reverse complement strand
GTTTGATATTACAATTTCTATTAGATAAACTCCAATAGGAATCAGTGATGTATTTATTTGAAAGAACATTTTATTTTCAATTTCATTGTGGAACACTCTTGTTCCATAAAGATTATATATCTTTAAATCTTTTAAAAGATCACTGGATTGTATTTCAATCAACCGTTCATCTTTTTTATACTGAACTGTTAATAAATCCTTTTTTTCATCTATTATACTAGATGGCTCTATATTTTTAAGAACAATTTTGTAATCATTATATCTTGTTATACACGAACACACATCAGTCTGTTCAGGTATAATATCTAAAATACATTCATTTAAAATCTCACTTTTACTTTCGATACCTAGTCTTAATATCTTATCATTATCGCTTAAAGGCTCGACAATTCTTAGTCTTACAATCCTTTTACCTTCAATTATTATATCATCTAAAATCTTTATCTTATCGCTTGAGTTTTCTATAGAAAATATTTCAAAAAACTCATTATCTAAATTAATACTTACGACTAAGCTATCAAGATATGAGTTTTGCATTATATTGCAAAACACATCTAAATAATTTCTTTCTTTACCTTCAAAGAACAAAGTATCTTTGTCAAATTTTACCTTAAAATATCTTTCCGGTTTATCTATTATTTCAACTTTTAATATCAGATTTCGCTTTTCATCAATTTTTCTTGCAAATTCATCTGTAAAGTCGAAAATTTTAAAATCTACATGAGCTGTATCCGGGCATTTTGACAAATAATCACCCCAAAATGCGATCAATGGTTTATCGCCATAAACTCTATCATCTGAGATATTTACCGCAAATCCTCTTAAACTGCCACTATCAGAGAACACTATATCTTTATAATCAAAGAACTCTGCTAATGTCCCGTTGGTTAAAGCTGTATGAAACTTTAGCTTTTCAGGATTATAGCTTATTTCAAAATCAAATCCATATAGCGAATCTTCATATCTTATAGGGTCGCTATCTATAACAAGAACAACTCTTTGTTTGCTTTCTTCCCCGCAAATATCTAGCGGATAATACTGTTTTATTTCAAGATTTATTTTATTCTGGCTTATCAAGCTCTGGCTATTTAAAAAAATAAATAGCCAGAGCAAAGCCAAAATTAAATTACTCGATAACGAGCTTCTTTGTAATATTAACATTATTGCCTGTCAGTCTATAAACATATACACCGGAAGCAAGTTTGTTCCCGAAGTTATCTTTACCGTTCCAATATAGATTGTTCGCGCCAACTTTGAAATCAATAAATAATTTTACGGAATTGCCCATAACATCAAATATTTCTAATTTGTAGTTTCCTTCTTGTTCGATATTCACATTAAACATTGTCCCTTCTGTAAAAGGATTAGGCATATTTTGTGAAAGTATTAATGTCCCATCTGTATTTTCATTAATCGCGGAAACTGCTAAGCGGACATCTTCTTTGTTTTCGTCATTATATCTAATTTTAGAAGCAAGCAAATCATTATCTGCTCTCACTTCTAGTATAATAATGGGTGAAGAACTATCAAATTCACCTGAACCTGCAAAAACAACTCTATTACTATGGGTTGAAATAAAGATTTGGTTATCATCATTTTCAATAGTAGTAGCATCTAAAATTTCATTTCCGATTTCAAATTTACCAGAAATGGCATCTTTGGAATAGCCATTTAAATAAACAGGGATTCTATATGAACCAGATTCATTTTGTGTTACTGTACCAAATTTAATTCCATTAGCTTTATTTTCATTAATACCTACCTTGCCATACCATACTGTAGTGTCGAGCAACCATGGTAATTCTGGTAGTTTTGCTCCCATATAGGTAATAATCATTGCTGCATCATATTCAGTAGCTTGATAAAAGACACGTTTATATGAATCTATACCGGAAGGAACTATTTGTCCGTTATGTTCTACCCATTTCAAGCTATCTTGATAAAAATCGTTTCTCCAACGAATATCTTTTCTATATACTTTTTGGGTAACAGGGTCAAGATAAAAGAAATATCTGCCATTATGATTCACGTCAGCATGATATGCCTGTCTCATCCTAACACTATCTAATGGAATACCAGTGGAAATGGCATGCATAATCGTTCTAACATCGTTGGCAGTAACAAATCTTGATTGTGGCATTCCGTAATGTTTACCTGCAGGTGCTTGCGATAAATCGGCATCACCATCGCCCCAACCTTCCAAGTTATAAGTAGGTATTGCATGTAAAAATATACGCTTGTCTGTGCCCATCGAAGGAGGCCATGTGTTTGTCAATGTTTTCAATGTACGTGATGAATTTTTCGTATATGGATATAATTCGCCGTTATACAATGCGTTTAAAAAGTCTGCCATGTCAGTTCCAATCGTTTGTTCACCTTTGATACCGACAGAGGCATTTTTGGTTACTACTGTTGTTCCTGGGTCATTTGGATTGCCACCAACTGGACCGTAGGCAAATTCAATGTCACCTTGACGTGTATTTGGATCAGTAGATTTGTGTAAAATCACTTGGAAATTGCCAACACTCGACTTAATATTGCCATCATTAATATTAAGATTCTTCCATTGGATAGTAATTTTATTAGCTTCTTGTCTATAAGAAATTCTTGTTCTAAGATAGCCATTTTTCTCGTCTTCTGCTTTTCTATAAACGTGGTCGCCCCAGAAAGGTGCAATAACATTGCGCGGATAAGAAACTCCATCTCCAAACAAGCCGTTCGGATTTTTAGCCGGGATCAATGGGCGTTCGTTAAATGTTAAAAAGCCATTAATGCAGACCCAAACGCTACGGAATACTTCTCCGTTAAATTCAAACTCAAAGCCTTGGCTAAAGGTTATAAGTGCATAGCCATCGTCAAGATCTTGCTGATTTGTCGGTGGCATTGTAAATCTTGCAGGTAGCAATTCGACATCTGCCGTCAAGTTTTCGTAAGAACCTACAGCTACAACATCTATAGGATCAAACTCACTATAAACCTGAGCTTTAAGGGGTTGCATCGTAAGCAGCATTACTGCCATTATGACGAACCCTAAAGCTATTTTGAGAGATTTCATATTTAACTCCTTATTTATTATTAAAATTATCTTCATTTTTAATTATTCGCAGGTAGCATTGATATTATCTTTGCTACCTGCGTTTAATAAATTATTTTACAATAACGAATGGATAAGTAACTGCTGATAAGCCTGTAGTCATTCTCACCCGATAAGAACCACTTGATAGTTCGATACCATTACTGTTTGAGCAATTCCATTGTATTTCATTCTGACCAATTGGGAACACTTTATTTCCAAGATTGGCTACAACATTACCAAGAGCGTCGATAATATCAAGTTTAATTGGTTTTGTTGTGCCAACGTTAAATGTTATCTTGGCAAAATTAAAGGCTGGGTTCGGCGATACGGATACGATTTCGTTTGCTCCTACAATAGCATTATCATCTACTGCATTTGCAAAATCATAATATATCGAGAAGCCTTCAATATCAGTACCACTAACAATAATCCTAACAGTATCGCCACTAACAATCGATTTGATAGATGGCAATGACGTGCCTTGACCAGTTTCCATATTGAAATTGAACTTGTTTCCATTCGTTCCTAAATCACGGATATACCATTTTCCTTCAACAGGATCTTCTATTGCACCAAGCTCGGGAGGAGGATATGGGAATATTGTAATTGTTATCGGATAAGAAGGTGAAGTATTTCCATTTACGCCACCGGCTTGTATTTTTGCTTTAAATTCGGAGTTAATATTATCTGGATGGATACATCTTAAGATACCATCTGTTTTAGGAATGAACCATCTCGCATCGAATACGTCTAAATATGGTAGAGGAGGTAGTTCATATTCACAATGATTTTGATCTAGCTTGCCAATTTCTTGGTTATCGCTACCATCGCCTGTTGATGCGGTCAATGGACTTGCAAGACCAAATACCATATACTGATATGCACCTAATGAATTTTCGACTTTGACTGAGCGAATGTAAGTCGTTGGATCTCCATATTTTACTTTATATGTTTTGATATCAATTGAGCCAGAGGCATCTGTTACTCTAATACGAATTGTAACTCTGCCGTCTGGACCTGGTGTGCCGGCAAATGAATTTGTCTTTATCTTAACTGCTACTGAATCTTTATCACGAATACCGGATATTGTAGATGGTTCCACAGTGAAACCGCTCGGCTCAATGACTTCGACTGTCAAAGTTTCAGTTGGATCACCAGGTACACGACCTCTTCTAAGATCTTTATCGTGAACAATAATTGTAGCTTCATAAGGCTTGTTCTTATCTACGCATACAACTTTGGGAAGATCGAGAATTTGAGGCAAGTGGTTAGTTGAATCAACTTGAAGTGTCAATGATTTAACAACTGTTAAGCCGTCACTATCAGTTACTAATACTGTTACTTGCTCTGTCCTTGGGGCATCCTTGATACCAGGAGTACCATAAAGCAATCCACTTTCTTTATTAATCTTCAACCATTTTGGTGTCGTTTTCTTTCCGGTAAGATCCCAGAAACCTGCTTCATTATAGCATGGATCTCTTGGCACTTGATCTAACGGATAGTCTTCATATATTAATTCAAATGTATGTGTTTGACCAAAGTTCGGGTCATATACTTTAATCATTTTGTTCGAGTCGAGAAGGTTTGACAAGTTAATACCATTTTCTTCATCAACAAGCATTGGGTTATATCTTCTGTCTTCTTTTGCCGGTGGTAGAGAATTAGTAATGATTTCAGGTGCAACATTGATAAATATATCGAACGAAACTGGTTGAACTCCACCGTGACCATCTGTAATAATAAAAGTAAATAATGTATCAGTGTTCAACGCACCATTTGTTCTGTTATTTGGAAGAAGCATACGAAGGGCTTCATCACCAGGAATGCGGTAATTTAACTTACCATAAGTCGTAAAGTCTAATGCCAATGGATCAAGAGTTTCGTCATCATCATAAATTGTTAAATATTCGTCTTTCATCCAATTCGGTCGAGATTTAACAACTATATGATTCGTTTGACCATATTCATTTACAACAACTACTGTATCAAATACAGTTGTATCTTGTGAATCTTTTTGATCTCCATTGCCTTTATCCCTGATTTGCTTGTTTTCAAATCCATAAGCAGTCTTTCCGTAGCGGAAATCCCAACCTGCTGCTGCTGGTGAATGATCTTCCATCTCGTCGTCAGAGTTAAAGTCAGATTGGAATCTTAGTTTGAATTTACCTGTGGCAGGATCACCGGCAAGATTTGCCTTTAGCTTGCCATCATCAGTCAAACCGCATTTATGTTCAGAGGGTTTGTAGGTAACATAAGGTATTGTATTGCCATATCTATCAATTCTCTTTGTAAGAACTTCTTCAGAGGAAGTATAAGGCAAATACCTTGGAACACTGTCTGTTACATAAATTCTAAACCTGTAATCCTGTGTTTTATAATTCGAGCTATTCCAAATTGTATCTTGTTGCAAGAATCTTGCACGAAGTGTGTTTTCAGCTATATCGTAAGTCGGTGCATTTAAATATTTCGGGAATAATTGTATGAATTTTTCAATATTATCAGCATCCATACCAATATATTTTAGCATGTCAACCGTTCGGAAGCTTGGTGGGAAATTCTCTGCTGTTACCCAAACTTCTTCACCACCGGGTACTACAAACGGATTAATCGGTCTGCCTCTGAACATCAGATAACCCTTGGAATTGAAATATGGATTATTATAGTTTTTATACTCTTTATCATTAGCATATACTGTATCGACCATTAACCATCTGGCAAGACCGGAAGCACCATCGACTCCCCATTTATATGTAAGGTTAGCATATAAATCTGGATGTACGAAAGAGCGTGGGTCAAAGTAACGCATAGTATCCTCAGCTGTTACAGTAAGTATAGAGTCTCTACCGCGTCCATGGAAGAGCGGAAGATTGCTGTATGTGCCTTTTGATACTGGATAAGGTCTGTCTTCGGTAACAAATATTTTGTTAAGGAAGTTGGTAATAGTATCATGTCTCCATGTTCCTTGTCTGTACTCCCATGGGAATTCTGAAGGATTTTGTTGGAATAATGTGTCGGTCATAAGTTGGACAATGTTACCTGTCCAAATAGGTGGTTCGGTCGAATTTGTTACATACAATTTCAAACCTTCATCGAATGCTTTTACAACACCTTCTCGCCATAGAACAGTTCTTGAAATTATTCTAATAGTATCGCCAACGTTAGCTGGTAAAGCACTATAACGTTCACCTGCAAAATATGTAACGTAATTAACATTGCCAGTTTGCTGTGATGGTGGCAGTGAGGGTCTATTAGAGAACAAGTTAGTATAGTTAGCTAATCTTGTGCTTGGTGCATAATACTTTCTACCCATCAATGTCGAATTATCTTCGTTATAAGGATTCTGCCATAAGTTTGAAAGTAACCATGCACCAGTACCAAAGTTCATCAAGCCTTCTAATGTGCGGCGCATTGTTTTCTGTCTTAATGTTGGGGAGTCCGAAGAGTCGGGAACTAGATCCACTCTTGCACGGAAGGTTTCTCTCATATTATAATTAGTATTTACACCTTTTTTCGAGTCATTTGTCAACTGCTTTAGATTAGCACGGATGAAATCGCCTGTGGTTTCGTTTATGACAAAGAATACTGTCTCGTTCAAAGCTCTGGGGTCAAAGTTTGTTTTCTCTGCCTCACCTGTGTAATTTGCATAAGCTTCAAGATAGAGCGGATATCCAATTGGGTGATAGAAATTGCCGTTTTTGTCGGGCTGGAATTCTTCTTGCAAATCGTTGATGATTGGATATACAAGATCGCCTTTATCATTAATGCTATCGGCTATGAATGGATTTCTCGACCATCTCTTTACGTAAGTTATATCGCCATTGACGTTAACAAATTTTTGTAGTAGTGGAGGAATACCAACTGCAAAATCTTCGATAGGACTCATTCTACGTTTCGTATAATCTGCAATTCTAATGTCGGTGCCTTTATCATAAAGATCATATACATAAGCAGACATCAAAAGTTTCTCAGGAATACTACCGTCACCAGACATTTCCTGGTTGTTCGGGTCGTTGAACAATGGAATGGGAGTATAGTTAAACCTTGATGCTGATTCGTGTGGACCTTGTGTCAGAACACCAGTCGAATTGAAAATATAACCTAGATAAGTGCTGTCTATGTTAACATTCTTATAATACCTATTGAGGTCTTTACGATTCATATCCACATAGAATGTTTCCAATTTCGCATTTATATTCTTTACAGAATCAAGCTCACCTTTATCATTGATGAAATAAATCCATTTAATGTTCTGCATCTCAGCAAAAATATTTGCTTCTGTGTGTCCCCAATAGTTTGAACGAAGTGTATCGATACCACCATAGCCAAGACCGGTCGTACCGGCAAGCACGCCCTTAGTATTTGGTGCATCTGGAAGTCTTATCAGGAATCTTGCCTCGTTATCGAAGAAAGAGTTGGCTGCCTCGGATCCTATATAAGAAGGTAATGGACCTTGGATTTCGCCATAAAGAATTGCTCCAGCAAGATCACTTGATACCTTGTTCTTGCTAATGATACCCTGGTCATTTCTCCAAATGGGACCAGTAATAACATTTTGATCAAGGCCAATGTCTGATGTTGCGACGTTGCCTGTAATATATGATCTGTTTAAAATAAGCTTAAGATCGTAGTTGTCAGAATAAATTGCAGCTCCGGTGTATGCTTTGTTCTTTTGGATTCTCACGCGGTTGAAGTTGATTGAGTCAACTCTGCCAGCTCTGTTTGGCATAATGCTATCTAAAATAAACATTGCACCGCCGAGACCAACACCATTTTCTGGTAAACCAATTTCTGGATGTCTGCGGACAACATCTATAACGCTCATATCATCGGGATAGAGACGTGACCAATTTTCACCACCATCTTTTGTATAGAGAATATTACCAAAGTCGCCAACGACATAACCGCTATCATTTGTAGGAAATGTTACATTTTTCAAACTATAAGTAGTTCCTGGATCAATTTTGTTCCAAGTAGTTCCAGCATCTACAGTTCTTAACATAATACCAAAATCGCCAACGATAACACCTTGTGTAAGGTTTGAAAACACAAGTGAGCGAAGATTAAATGGAGTGCCCGATACTTGGGCAAACCAAGTTTGACCACCATTGGTAGTTTTTAATATAGTTCCATTTTGACCAACAATGTATCCAGTGTTTGCATCTGTAAAGTAAATACCAAACAAGTGGTTTAATGTATTGGAAATAAGCACATTCCAGGTTGTTCCGGCATCATCTGTTTTAAGAATAAGACCTCTATCGCCAACTACAAAACCAGTATTGTTTGTTGTGAAGAATACTCCATGCAAAGAGTGCATTACATTAGTATTCAATGCAAACCAACTTTGACCACCATCGATAGTTTTAAGTATTGTTCCTTGTTCTCCTACTGCATAACCATCTTGTGTGCCTACCCAAACAAAATCGTGAAGGTCAGGGTTATTTGAATTTGGAGGAATAATAGTCTGCCATGTATCGCCTGTGTTGTTTGTTCTCATTACAACGCCTTGTTTACCAACAATGACGCCTTGATTATTGGTAGCAAATTTAACTCTATTAAGAGTTATCTGAGCATCAGCATTTTTATATTGCCAAGTTCTGCCACCTTTTGAGAACTTTATGATTGTACCAAATTGACCAACCGCAAAGCCCATATATTCATCAATGAAAGAAACGCCAAGCAGATTGCTGCTTGTTACGTCTGTTCCTTTGCCAATTTGAGTTGTGCCTGTGCCGTTACCATAATTGGCATTATTCATTACTTCTTCCTCAGCCATTACTTCGTTGTCGAGGAATCTTGTTAACATGTTAGCATCAGGAGCTATTTTTGAATTAATTGTATCATAAACGAAAGGATAGTTGTAAGATACAAAACCATTGGCTATGCCGTTAGCATTGCGAGCTATCTTGTCAAGATCTGTTATGAAAAATCTTTTTGTCGAAGTCATTGGCTGAATCATTGCAACGGCGCCGCCGTTACCGTTCATTACCATATTTTTCAAAAATTCTACACCTTTCACAACACTAAGGTCAGCACTCAATGCGTAAATGGCACCGCCACCCCTAATCTGGTTCTTATTCATTTCGTCGATACCGTAGCCAACTTTATTTTCACGAAAAGCTGCACGTACTATTTCGACTGCTCTCTGTGCGTCAGTTACGATTGTGTATGCATTAGGAATACGAACATCGATAGCGCCACCTGCATAACCAGCTACGTTATTATCAAATTTTACTGGATATTTACCGCCGTAACCGATAAGTTGGTTTGATTCGACGCCACCAGCACCGTGAATGTAGAAATTACGTTTTACAAACAATGCTCCACCCCAGGAAATAGCTTCATTTTCTGTAAATTTGATATTGAAGCCAAAATCGCGGGCTTTTATCAAAGCATCTGAACCTCCGATAACTGGTGAGGGTCTGACATCCGCATTGCCATCAACAAACAAAGCGCCACCAGCGGCAGATTTATTTCTGAAAAACTCTGTCGAGTTTTCGATGCCTTGTTCAGACAATGTCGTACCATTTGTATATTGCTTGGTATAACTATCTCTCCAAGGTCCACCAACTATCTGTAAGCGGCCTAATGTATTTTCTGTGAATACTGCACCACCCATCGAATAATAACCTGCCGTAGAGCCAGTCATTACATCTTCCATGTGGGGTATTCTTGTTTCATTAAATTTGAATTTACCCGCAAGAATGAGAGAAGTGTATTCGCCAAGATAGATAGCTCCACCTCTTGCGCCTTTGCTACTTCTCGTACTCTGGAAATTGATTGCCTGGTTGCCGATTGCTTCGAAATAATCTTTATAGGGGAAGGTAACCACACCCATATCTGTTTTAATAGAATTATTCACACCCAAGCCAATTTCTATCTGAGTTTCCTTGCCTTCCTCGCCAGGTTTTCCACTTATGTAAATGGCACCACCAGCGGCAACATCACCATAGCCATAAGGATATGATGCCTCGGTATCGTCCATTACAACCTCGACACCGCCAATAATCTTTTTGATTGTATTGGCAAGTTGGACTTTATTACCTGAAAATTTTAAGTTTCTCACTCTGCCAAGGAATACAGCGGTACGAGCATCATCATAAGCTTGACGATAGAAATCATACATTGCTGCTTGCTTTACTGGCAATGATGAAAGCCATGGCTCTGCAAAATTTTCATCTAAATTATCAATCTTTAGTATTTTTCTGTTTATTAATGAGTATTGATCGTCCCTTTCTCGCAAAGCCGGGTTCTTGTCTATCATATAATATCCAATGGCATCATTGCTAAGACGCGCGTCTTTGGGGAAACCATCGGGTGCCTGTAATATTTGCAATGCACCACCGCGAAGACGTGCGAAGTTATTTTCAAATTCGCAATTTAGCAACCAAGTTCTTACTGAAAATGTGGTAAGAGCGCCACCAGCACCATTGGTAAGATTTCTAAATTTATTGTTAAGTGTTTGGACTTGATCTGCGGTCAAACCTGGAAGTGATGCTGCTTTATATCTGTTTAACCTGTCAACGGTTGTATCTTTTCTGAAACCTTCGAATTTTACATTTCTGAAGAAAGCAGCTCTTGCGCCAGGAAGCACAATAATATGTCCCCATTCTTGGGAAAAGTTGTTTTCTAGTTGTCCAATGAAGCGAATTTGCTCATTTACGATATTTACGTTTCTATCGTTTACTCTTCTCCAAGCTCTTAAGTTAAGGTTGATATCATCTTTATATTGCATTCCCACCATACGAGATGAAACATACATCAAAGCAATTTCAAAAGGAACGATGAATTTGTTTTTATCGTTTGGTAATGGAATCACAAATTTATTAGGATTTGTGGGCAGTTTCGGGAGCATCGGGTCATCAGGGCTGACTATATCGATTATCTTTCTGTTAAGAGTATCGATAATAACATTAAATACATGGTTGTATTTTTCCTTGTGAACTGTCAGATCGCGAACTGTTGGTACATCAATGGTGCGATCGGTAGCACTTTCAAAAAGAAAATATGCTGGATCGGCATAACTGTAGAATCGCGAACCCGGTTGGATTGGATTAATTCCATCGGGTCTCTCTTTGTAAGTGGCATTGGCAAAGCCGTCTGCAATAATTCTTCCACCGACAGAGTCGATCAATCTGCCGTTTGGAAAGAAATAAAGCTTCGTTCCTGGCTCGATGATAAGGGTTCCGGCAACGGTCAATTCTCTGTTAATTATATACAGTGAATCGGAGTCCTTTACCAATACTCTTACCTCGCCGGGAGCAATACGTCCCGCCAAATATACTGCTGTCTGGGCAAAGCCCTCACCAGCAGTGAGGATGCCCAAGAAAGCTAGTACAATACCTAATCGAAACAAACGTAGCATAAAACCTCCAAAAAAATAGTTAATATGTAAAAACCATTTATATTCATTAAACTTTTCTAATTTTTTTCAAATTTCTTGATAAAATAATGTAATCACTCAATTTTTATGCCAAGCCTCACCAGATCCTGCTTTGCCAATGAAGCATATTCGGTGTACTCATGTTCAACAATAAGTTCGTTGAGCATTTTCCCTGTTTTTTCCTTATCGCCGGCTTTTTCGTAAGCAATAGCTGTGAAATATTTATATCTGCTTTTTGATGTCTCGCTAATAGCTGTTGTAGATGCTTTCTCGTAATATCCTGCAGCATCAGTAAACTTGCCTTCTTGTTGTAAAACTGCACCCAATCCGGCATACGCGCCTTCTAATACTGTCGGAGAATCGGAGCCACTGGCTATTTCAAAATACTTTTTCGCTTCAGTAAGGCTATCTTTAATTAGAAAAATATTCCCGGCATAAAGAGCGGCTGTTTTGCCCGCATCCGTACTGCTATATTCTTTAATAATATCTATTAAACCAATGATTTGCTCACCGCGGATCCTTGATTCTTTATCTCCATAGAGAGTTCTTTCGTAGTCTCCATATTGATAATATGGTAATATTCTGGACAAAGCCAATGATGATTTAGTGCGATTCTCTTCCGATGATGACTTCAGATAGTTCTTTACCAAAAAGAACGCGAGAGTAAGTACTATAACAGCCAAAGAGATATACATCACCTTTTTGCCGTTTTTCTCTAAATAACTTTGTAAATTCTCTTTTTTCTGTTCGCGTTTTACTGAGAAATCGTATTGCTCTTCGCCACTCTCGTGGTTTTCTTTTTTTCTTTCAAGTTTCATTTTTGTCTTTTATAATTCCTTTAAAATATTAATATTTACAATTTCCGTACGCCCGAAGGGAATCGAACCCCCAGCCTTTGGAACCGGAATCCAATACTCTATCCAGTTGAGCTACGGGCGCCGGTTTTTGTCCCATACAAAATACAAATATATAGGTTGATATCCGAATAAAC
>Ga0179944_1198664_pt1 | contig 12581 bp, 9 predicted proteins | sample AD_STIC10_sludge_FD_135921 | JGI IMG/M metagenome (GOLD analysis project Ga0179944, IMG submission 135921) | Active sludge microbial communities of municipal wastewater-treating anaerobic digesters from Illinois, USA - AD_STIC10_MetaT... | ecosystem: Engineered > Bioreactor > Anaerobic >... | reverse complement strand
TAAATTAGAAATCTATCGGTAAAAATTTTCCAGCGTTTTTTGTAACATATAATAAGGGAAAATGTTTTGCAATATTTAAAATGTATAATGATTAATTGCAAAATTTATATTACCGATTTAAATATAATACTATATAATGTAAATTTTTTCAAACAAATCATGTAATGATACTAATCCGGGAGAGTGATCATATGGCAAGTGTACTTATAGTTGATGATGCAGCATTTATGAGGACATCACTAAAATTGATGCTTGAAAAGAATGGATTTACTGTTGTAGGGGAAGCGGATAATGGTGCGACAGCTGTTCAGAAGTATTTGGAACTTAACCCTAACATTGTTACTATGGATATAACGATGCCTGTTCTTGACGGAATAGAGGCAACCAAAAAGATTAAGGAAGTGGACCCTAAAGCAAAGGTGATTATTGTGTCAGCTATGGGTCAGGAATCGTATGTGAGAGATGCGGTTGTTGCAGGAGCAAAGAATTTTATCGTTAAACCGTTCAAAGAAGAACATGTGCTGAAGGTTTTAAATTCATTGTAATGATTTAGTGAAGGAAAGGGGTGATTTTATTGTCTAACAGCTTTAGAGAGCCTATGCTGGAAATGTATAAATTTGAAACAAATCAGCTTCTTGAACAATTGGAGCAGTTAATTATAAACAGTGAAAAATCCAACTGCTATTCCCAGGAAGCCATTAATGAGATTTTTAGAATTATGCATACAATTAAAGGCTCATCAGCTATGATGCTTTTTAATGGAATTTCCACGCTTGCACATTCTATAGAAGACTTGTTTTTCTATTTGAGGGAATCTAAGCCTGAAAATGTTGATTACATAAAGCTAAGCGATTTAGTCCTTTCATGTACAGATTTTATTAAGGAAGAGCTTTCCAAAATTGAACGAGGAATTGAGCCGGATGGTAATCCGGATGAGTCGGTAAATATTATTAAGGCATATTTGTCAGAGTTAAAGGGTGATGGCGGCAGCAATGCCATACATGAGAATATCGGTGAGAAGAATCAAAAGGATGCAGATAAAAAACAGAAGTATTTTATCACTCATAGCTTAAGCGATAATTCTGAGAAAACCCCTTATAAAGCTGTGATATATTTTGAAGAAGGATGTGAAATGGAGAACATCAGAGCTTTTTCCGTTATGCATTCTTTAAAGAACTTTGTACAGGATATTAAGAGTGAGCCTGAAGATATTATAGAAAACGAAGAAAGTACCCAGTTTATAAGGGAAAACGGATTTAAAATGCAATTTTACAGTGACAGAGCCTATGAGGAGATTGAAAATCTTCTTAATGAAACGCTTTTCTTAAAAAAGTTGGAACTGGAAGTTGTTGATAAAACTGATGAGGCAAATACAAATAAGAAAAAGCCTGTTATTGATTTAGAAAGTGATAGGCCAAATATGGCCGAAGCTATACGCCCTGAAAAGGAAAAAGAAAAGGAACAGTCTAATAAATCCTTATTGCAAAACTTCATAAGTGTCAATGTGAACAAGCTGGATAAATTGATGGATTTGGTGGGGGAACTTGTAATTTCTGAAGCTATGGTTACGAGCAATCCTGATTTAAAAGGTTTGAACCTGGAGAACTTTAATAAGGCAGCCAGTCAGCTAAAGAAGATTACAGGAGAACTTCAGGATATTGTTATGTCAATAAGAATGGTGCCTTTATCAGCAACATTCCACAAGATGAATAGAGTTGTCAGAGATATGTGTAAAAAGTTGGATAAGGATGTGGAATTGGAGATATTAGGTGAGGCAACAGAGGTTGACAAGAATATAATTGAGAATATTTCCGATACTCTAATGCATCTTATACGAAATGCATTAGATCACGGTATTGAAACAAGGGAAGAAAGAATAAAAAAGGGTAAGAGCCATAAAGGTAAAATAACCCTTGAAGCCAGAAACGAAGGCGGGGAAGTAATAATAATCGTTAAGGATGACGGCAGAGGGCTCAATAGGGAAAAAATTCTCCAGAAAGCACTTGATCACGGACTTATTCAGGATACAGGCAGGGAAATTTCCGATAGGGAAATCTTTTCAATGATATTCTTGCCGGGATTTTCTACTAAGGAAAATGTTACTGAGTTTTCAGGCAGAGGAGTGGGTATGGATGTTGTGTCAAACAACATTGAGAAAATAGGCGGAGTAGTTAATGTAGACAGTATAGTCGGTGAAGGTACGACAATGACTATAAGAATACCGCTTACGCTGGCAATAATTGATGGTATGAATATACGGGTAAGCAATTCCACATATACAATTCCAATTACATCAATAAAAGAATCTTTCAGGGTAAAAGAGGATGAGCTTATAACCGATCCCGACGGTAATGAAATGATTATGGTTCGAGGAGATTGTTATCCTATCGTAAGAATACATAAGCTATTTAATATAAAAGATTCTGTCAGCAATATAAATGAAGGTATCACAATAATGGTGGAAAGTGAAATGAATACTGTGTGTTTATTTGCCGATGAGCTCTTAGGAGAGCAGCAGGTAGTTGTTAAAGCACTTCCCCAGTATATCAAAAAGGTAAATGGTATTGCAGGATGTACACTCCTTGGTGAAGGTACAATAAGCCTCATTCTTGATATTGCAGCACTTGTAAAAATTAAGTAACGATATTGCAAAATATACGACAAATACATCAATAAGTGGAATTTTAAATACACTTACAAGAACTGAAAGGAGAATAGATTATGGCTGAATTGCTTGAGGAAATGGAATTGGTAGGAGAGGATTCCCAAAAGGATAAATTTTTGACATTTTCGTTAGGTAAAGAGTTTTATGGGGTTGAGATAAGACATGTAATGGAGATAATTGGCATTCAACCAATTACAGAAGTCCCTGAATTGCCCCATTATATTAAGGGTATCATAAATCTAAGGGGGAAGATTATCCCTGTAATGGATGTGAGACTCAGGTTTAGAAAAGAGCCACATGAATATAATGACAGGACATGCATTATTGTTATTGATGTCAGGGATATTTCAATAGGATTAATTGTTGATGCAGTATCTGATGTACTTGATATATCTTCGCAGGATATTGTTCCTCCACCTGAGGTTAATGCAAACAATAACAACAAATATATAAAGGGTATAGGTAAAGTTGGAAGTGATGTAAAGCTGCTATTGGACTGTGAAAAACTCATAAATGATGAAGATGCTCAATCTCTTTTTAACATGCAGTAATATCAACATCAGGAAAATTTCAAATAAATACCGTAAAAAATGATAACAAGCTGTAATTTTTCATTAAATGTAAAGGATGCAGCTTGTTATCAGTTAACAGTGTTTAAAAAAAATGTATTTAAAAGAAGAATGAACCCGTATAAAGTCATAGAGATGGATAGCATCTTCATATAAGCTATAAAGGTGTGATTTTGATTGGATTTGGACATTTTTAATAGTATTTCTGATAAAGAATTTTTGTTGATAACCGATTTTTTAAAGTCCAATTATGGGGTAAGAATTGGGCCTGAGAAAAAATCGCTTGTAGTGAGTAGATTGGGGTCACTATTGAAGGATAAGGGTTTTGGAAGTTTTTCTCAGCTTTATGACTATATGATTGCAGATGAAACGGGTGAGTCTTTAATAAATTTGGTAGATAAGCTTACAACAAATCATACTTTTTTTATGAGGGAAAGTGAGCATTTCGTATTTTTTAAAGATGTTGTTCTGCCATGGATGGAACAGAATGTAAAGGATAGAGATTTAAGAATCTGGAGTGCAGGATGTTCAACAGGTGAAGAGCCTTATACATTAAGTATGATTATGAGGGATTATTTTGGAGACAAAAGCACCCAATGGAATACAAAGCTTCTTGCTACAGATATATCAACAACGGTATTAAACAAAGCCAAATCGGGTGTTTACCCAAATGAGCAGGTAGAGTTGCTTCCATCAAGCTGGAAGATAAAATACTTTAATAAAATCGATGGGGAAAACTTTGAAATTAAAAGTGTAATTAATGAAAATGTCATATTTAGAAGGTTTAATTTGATGGAGAATTCATTTCCATTCAGAAAAAAGTTCCATGTTATATTTTGCAGGAATGTAATGATTTATTTTGATGAGAATACAAAGAGAACATTGATTAATAAATTTTATGACCTTACAGAACCTGGAGGATATCTGTTTATTGGACATTCAGAATCGATAGGCCGGGAACAATCACGGTATAAATATATTATGCCAGCAGTCTATAGAAAATAGGTGATGTTATGAATAACAAGAAAATAAGAGTGTTGGTTGTTGACGACTCGTTGGTTTTTAGAGAAACAATTGCAAGGGGTATTGGGAAAGATAAAGGAATAGAGGTAGTTGCTACTGCATCCGATCCATTTGCTGCAAGGGATAAAATTATTGAATTTGAACCTGATGTTATGACATTGGATGTTGAAATGCCTAAAATGGACGGAATTGAGTTTTTGAGGAGACTTATGCCTCAATATCCTCTTCCGGTTGTGGTTGTAAGTGCGGTTAGCAGCAATGTGTTTGATGCTTTAAATGCCGGTGCCGTTGACTTTGTTACAAAACCTGATTCCAGATACGGAAATAATATGGACAGCCTTATTAATGAGCTTGTTGTCAAAATAAAAATAGCATCTACAGCAAAGCTTGGTCATTGGAAAGAGAATAAATCCTTAGATAATGTACTTGGCAATGCCAATGCTAAGAATAAAAACATTATTATTGCAATAGGAGCATCTACCGGTGGGACTGAAGCCATATTTGAGGTTATAAGGAAGTTTCCGGAAGATATGCCGGGGGTGGTTATTGTACAGCATATGCCTCCTGTTTTTACAAGAATGTACGCTGAAAGGCTGAATAACACATGCTCATTGAATGTTAGGGAGGCTAAGACCGGTGACATTGTTGTTCCGGGAACTGTACTTATTGCCCCCGGTGACCATCATATGAGGCTTAGAAAGGGAGGCGGAGTATATTCCGTAGAATGCTTCAAGGGTGAAAAGGTAAACGGGCATTGTCCATCAGTTGATGTACTATTCGATTCGGTTTCAAAAGTTGCAGGAAGAAATGCGATAGGCATTATTCTAACAGGTATGGGCTCTGATGGTGCAAAGGGGCTTCTTGAGATGAGAAGATGCGGAGCTAAGACAATTGGTCAGGATGAGCTAAGCTCTGTGGTTTATGGAATGCCCAAAGTTGCACATGATATAGGTGCTGTAGAGAAGCAGGCACCTGTTAGCGATATAGCTAGAATTGCATATTCTGCTGTAAGACTCCTTACTTAGCCATGTTAGAGAAATTAAGGGGGAGATGTCTGTGATTGTTATTGGAATCGGTGAGTATGCGGTTACAACTGAGTCTGGAGAATCTATAGTTACATATGCTCTATCTTCCTGTGTAGCTATGACTGTTTATTCGCCCATCAAAAAAGTGGCTGGAATGGTGCATATTTCTATGCCACAATATTATGTTCGAAATGGTATTGCAAAGGATAACCCCTGGGCTTATGCAGATAAGGCGGTTCCCATGCTTATTGAAAAAATGTGCAATGATTATAACTGCAGCAAGTTAGAACTTGAAATAAAAATATACGGCGGTGCAGAATCCACAAACAAATCAGATATGTTCAAAATAGGAAGCAGGAATGTAGAAGCTGTAAATAGGGAATTAAGCTTGCTTAATTTATCGACCAGCTATAGTGATACGGGAGGGAATAACAGCAGAACAATAGCATTATTCTCCGATACAGGCTATGTAAAGGTGCGATGTCTGCCCTTAAAAATTTAGTTAAGAGGTCTTGTTATGAAAGAAGATTTAGTAATGAAGCAAGGAAGCTTTTCCTTTGAGGACCTGCAGAAAACATTGACCAGCATTGCCGACGGCATTATTAGCACTGATACTGATGGAAATGTATTATTTATGAATGAGGCTGCGGAGAATCTTACAGGATGGAGCTTTGATGAAGCTTCAGGGATGAAGATTACCCAGGTATTTGTCCTTGTGCATTTTATTACCGGGGAGAATTTGGAAAATCCGTTTCACAAAGTAATGAGAACTGGGGTTCAAAGTGGATTGGGAAGTTATTATGCATTAGTTTCCAAGGATGGAACAAGGAGACTTTTATCCGCTAATATAGCACCTATAAGAAGTGAACTTGATTATATAAGCGGTGCTGTCGGAGTGTTCAGAGATATAACAAGATTAAAAAGGATGGAAGACGAACTTAGGGAAGAGCGAAACAACTTAAGGAGTATCTTTCAATATGCTCCGGTTGGACTTATTATTGTTGACCGGGATTCTAAGATAATGGACGTAAATAATGCTTTCCTGAAAATGATAGATAGAGATATTGAGTTTGTTAACGGAAAATTTTTTGGTGATGGTATAAGCTGTGAAAACAGTATTGCAAAAGGCTGTGGAAATAGTTGGAAGTGTCCGGAGTGCCCTTTGCGAAATGCAGTTAGCGATGTTATGAATACGTCAGAGCCAGTTGTTAATTGCAGTGTTATCTATAGTCATTATAATCGGGGAGGTCTTGTCGTACACCATTTTAAAATTAGTGCCGTTCCCATAACGATGTCGGATGTCAATTGTGCAATGCTTGTTATAGAAGATATTACAAAGCAGAAAAAGATTGAAAATGAGCTGAAAGCTAACGAAAGAAAATACAGAAACCTTTTTATGAATATGTTGAACGGCTTTTCATATAACAAACTGATAATGGATTCCGATAAAAAAGTTGTAGATTACCAGATAGTGGAAGCTAATGATGAATATTGCAGAATGGCAGGTAAAGCAAAGGAAGATATTGTTGGGAAAAAAGCATTAGAGGTATTTGGTCGTGTTGAAAGTAATATGCTCGAGGAGTATGGTAAGGTAGCATTAGGCGGTGAGGTTATACGCTTTGAAAGGCAAATGCCAAATAATGAAGATAATTGGATTAGCTGTTTGGTTTATTCGAATGAAAAAGGATATTTTGCATTAATATGCTCTGATATCAGTGAGGAGAAAAGAGCTCAACGGGAAATGAAAAAGGCAATGGAGGCTACTAACTCGGCGTATAGGGCAAAAAGTGAATTTCTTGCAAACATGAGTCATGAAATAAGGACACCTTTAAATGGCGTTGTTGGAATGGTTGATTTAACCCTTTCTACAGAGCTTACTCCAATTCAAAAGGATAACTTAAAAACTGCCAAAGCTTGTGCGGATTCACTTCTTAGAATAATAAACGATGTTCTTGATTTTTCAAAGCTGGAAGCAGGTAAAATGATTGTTGAAAAAATAAGATTTGACCTTAAAAGAATTTGTGACAATGTAATTAAATCACATGTTATAAAAGCCAGGGAAAAGGGGATTATTTTGGAGTGCCATATTGCAAAGGACATTCCGCTTCAATTAATAGGAGATCCTAATAGATTGGTGCAGGTTTTAAATAATTTGGTCAACAATGCATTGAAATTCACTGAAAAAGGTAGAGTTGATGTAAATATTACTTTAATAAACATAAATGATAACTATGCTAAGGTGAAGTTTGCCATTAGCGACACCGGTATTGGCATATCAAAGTCCGATATGGATAAACTCTTTAAAAGTTTTACGCAGGTTGATGGGTCACATACAAGGAAGTATGGCGGAACGGGACTTGGGCTGGTAATTTCAAAAGAATTATTAGGTCTGATGGGAAGTACTATTGATGTAATGAGCCAGGAAAACATAGGAAGTACTTTTTCATTTATAATTGAATTTGGAATCGGTAGTGGCAATTTATTACAGTATTCTGAGGATAATAAGATTGTCAAATCAAAGTATACAGCTCACATACTTGTTGCAGAAGATGACAAGATTAACCAGATTGTTATATGCAGAATGCTGGATGAAAGGGGTTATACATACGATGTAGCCAATAATGGAATAGAGGCTGTTCAAAAGGTTGTGGAGAAGGACTATGACCTTTGTATAATGGATGTTCAAATGCCTCAAATGGATGGTATTCAGGCTACAAAACTTATTAGAGAATCAAAGAAAAGTTCAAAGAAGCATATACCTATTATTGCTCTCACTGCCTATGCTCTTCATGGTGATAAGGAGAGATTCCTGAATCTAGGTATGGATGACTATCTTTCAAAACCTATAATTATGACTGAATTTTTCAAAAAGATTGACAATTTAATAAAACCTGATAGCAATGAAGTATTTGAAAATAATAATGACGATTTTAATGAGGATGTTAATAAAGATATTAATAAAGATATTAATAAAGATATTAATAAAGATATTAATAAAGATATTAATAGAGATATTTATGAAGGGATTAATGGGGAGATTGAAGTGCTTCAATTTGAAAAGGATTCTTCACATAAATTTGAACTTATTTGCAAGTTATCGGAGGATTTGGGTAAGGCCATGATTGCAAAGGATACATATGTTATTGAGTCTAATGCACATGAAATAAAGCAGTTGGCAGTTGAAGCGGGAATTGACGTATTAAAAACTCTGATGTTTAGGATTGAACTTGCAGCAAGGAGAGAAGATATTAATGAAGTTTTGATTTTATACAATGAACTTACTAATTTGCTCAAAGATGAAAGTTTGGTAAATAAAATGCTTTAGGTATGTTAAAGAAATTGAGTATATTATGAAAAAACAAAGGAGGCCTCTTATGAGAGTATTAATAGCTGAAGATGATATGGCAAGCAGAAAGTTTTTAGCAAGGTTTTTATCAAAGTATGGAGAGTGCGATATTACTGTTGATGGAATGGAAGCTGTAGAAGCGTTCATGGTGTCCTTTGACATCGGCAAGCCATATGACCTGATTTGTCTGGATATTATGATGCCTAAGCTTGATGGAATAAAGGTTTTGAAAACAATTAGAGAAATTGAAAAACAAAAAGGCATACATGAGGACAATCAGGTTAAAGTTATTATGACAAGTGCAATAAATGAATTGGATATTGTCAATAATTCATTTGATACAGGAAGCGAGGCTTATGCTACAAAACCTATAAATACTGAAAAGTTTGAGGAGGTCATGAGAAAGCTTGATCTAATAAAATAGAGAAAATGTGAACAATTAATAATTGACCTGACTTCGATTATCATGTAAAATTAAAATATAGCAGTAAAGTTACTAAAAAAAAGTAATATTACAAATTTTTATAAAAATTTATTGTAGTTGTTTATAAACAGCATCACATGTGAATTTGTGGTGTATGTTTATGTTTAAACTTATTTTGTTTTAATGTTATTTTATAAGAAGTAATATTATAATTGGACTTTGAAAATCTGATATTTTACTTATATTTAATATATACCACAATTTAAGCAATTATCTTCGCAACTTATTAAAAAATCCGTTCACTATTCATTTATCAACTATTCATTTATCATATGTATTTATGTATTTATAGGATTCTTTATTATTCGTATCTTAAAATATCAAGCATCAATATAAAACTCATTTTATATAAAAAAGATTAATTTATTTTTATTTGATTGATTTTTATATTGGTATCGATTTTATTTTCCAATTATTTTAATTATAGATGTTATTAGAGTCTTAGAGATGTAAGAGTATAACTGCATAAAGAGTATAATTGCATAATATTTATTTGGTATTAAATAAAATGTATATATTCGGTTCAAAAGGCTGTATACAAATCAAATACTCATTGCTGTAGATTTTTGTATACTTTCATTGATTAAAGGATTAATAACTTTTAATAGCTTTTGAGCTGAATCTTATATTAGGTGATTTCTAAAAAGCAACTTGTCAACTGGAGATCTCAATAATATTGATTTTATTGATATCCACCATAAAAATCGACCAAGTAGATTTTAGAATCCCCGTATTAACTTTTAATAAACTATTAGGAGGGTAAAGGAAATGAGAAAGAAGCTAACCATTTTAGGTCTGCTGATGCTTTTTATCTTGACAGCTAAAACGACCTGTTTTGCAGGTAACTTGTTGGGACAAAGTGATTTCAGCGGTGAAGAGGCTTTGCCATGGACAACTGTCCAATCTGCATCCGGTGTTGCAACAGGTAAAATTGTTAATGGTGAATATGTGTTAACAATTAAAAATCCTGGTGCTAATAAAGAGGATGTACAGTTCAAACATAGTGGACTTACTTTGCAAAAAGGTCATACTTATCAAGTAAAATTCAAACTTCGCTCTGCAGTGGACTCCAAGGTATATGCCAAAATCGGAGATCCAGGCGAGCCTAACAATGAGTACTGGTCAAATAATGGCAAGCCTATAGAATTAATAGGCGAAGAGGAAAAGAATGTTGATCAAACATTTGTAATGACCGGTAATACAACTAAAGATGTTGAATTTACGTTCCAATTTGGTGGAGAATTGGCCGGTGATATTTATCCTTTTATTGTTGTTATCGACGATGTGTATCTTTTGGACGAAGAGTTTACTCCTACCATACCACCTGAGCTTGCTCCTCCACCGGATGTGCGTGTTAATCAGGTAGGATATTTCCCTAACGGGCAGAAAAAAGCTACCCTGGTTAGTGACTCAACTACACCTGTTAAATGGTACTTGAGAGATAATGAAAATGTAGTTGTTACATCAGGTAACACTCAGGTTGTTGGACTTGATGCTGCATCAGGTGATAAGGTTCACATTATAGATTTTTCGAATTTCAAGGTTCCAGGAACTGAATATAAGATTACTGTAGGTAATAGCACAAGCCATCCATTTGATATCGGAACAAATCTCTATTCCGTTATGAAATATGATGCTATGAGGTATTTCTATCATGCAAGAAGCGGTATTAAAATTGAAATGCCTTACTGTGCAGAACCACAATGGGCTAGAGCAGCAGGACATTTGCCCGATGTTGGTATAGCAGTGCCTGAGGCTGGTGATTACACTCTTGATGTTACCGGCGGGTGGTATGATGCAGGTGACCATGGAAAATATGTTGTAAATGGCGGTATATCTGTTTGGACTCTTATGAACTTTTATGAAAGAACAAAAAAAGTAGGTGGATTGGCTGCACAGGCTTTTAGAGACGGCAAACTTATTATACCTGAAAATACAAAGACCTCCTCAATTTATGTTAATGAAAAATATAACGGTACACCCGATATTTTAGATGAATGTAAATGGGAACTTGATTTTCTCCTTAAAATGCAGATACCTGAAGGTTATCCCAATGCAGGTATGGTATTGCATAAAATTGGTGATATAAAATGGACAATGCTCGGAACTGCACCGGGTGAAGACTTTGAGGAACGTAATCTATATCCGGCTACTACAGCTGCTACATTGAACCTGGCAGCAGTTGCTGCACAAGGGTCACGTTTGTGGAATTTATTTGACACAAAATATTCGCAAAAACTTTTGGCAGCAGCTGAGCTGGCGTGGGATAAAGCTATTGAAAAACCTGCTATGTATGCTGAAGTACATGGTAATGGAAGCGGTACATATTCTGATTTTAACGTTAAGGATGATTTCTATTGGGCTGCTTGTGAGCTATATGCTACAACGGGCAAAAGCAAATATCTTGATTACATACAGGGGCCTGAATGTTCTGAGTTTTACCTCAAGATGCCTACAAAGTTAGGAGACATTACCGGATGCTTTGACTGGGGAACAACTAACGGTTTGGGAACATTAACACTCGCTATGGCACCGAACAACCTTCCTCAGGCTGACATTGAAAAAGCAAAGAGAAATATAGTAGCAGCAGCTGACTACTTTATTTCGGTTCAGTCAAAAGAAGGCTATGGTGCACCATTAGATTCTCACTACTATGCTTGGGGATCCAACTCATTCATACTTAATGAGGGCATAGTAATGGCTGTAGCATATGATATTACAAAGGACAGCAAATACTTTAACGGTGTTTCGGAAAGCTTTGACTATTTGTTAGGACGTAACCCTAACGATAAGTCATATATCTCAGGATATGGAGAAAGACCCCTTAGAAATCCGCATCATCGTTTCTTTGCAAGCCAGTTAAATAAGAAATATCCACCAATTCCTGCCGGATTTGTATCAGGAGGACCTAACTCAGGCTGCGAAGATCCATATGTTCAGAAAGAAGGAATAGTAGGAAATCCTCCACAAAAATGCTTCGTTGACCACATTGAATCATGGTCAACCAATGAAGTAACAATCAACTGGAATGCCCCATTGGTTTGGCTTACAGCATTCCTTGATGAAGTTGGCGGAAGCATTACTCAAAGTGTAAGTGTAAAAGAAGATTTAAATAAAGATAAGGCTGTAAATATGATGGATGTTGCTATGATGGCAAAAGCCTTTGGCAGCGTTGCAGGCGAATCAGAATATGATTCAAGATGCGACCTTGACAACGATGGAGCTATTAATATGAGTGATGTTGTTATTCTCGCAAAGAAATTTGGCTTTACTTATTAAGATTGGTTTAAAAGGGGCCGTATTTATAAATTATAAAGGCTGGGGTTTTCCCAGCCTTTTCTATATAAAAATATTTTTTCTCTGGAAACCAGCAGAGAATATCAGAGAGCCAACCTCTTTAATTTTAATGTTAAAATCGGTATATTGGAAATCTCAGTTGAAAATTTTTATTCCTGTTATGAGGAAATGG
>Ga0179944_1016348_pt1 | contig 13106 bp, 4 predicted proteins | sample AD_STIC10_sludge_FD_135921 | JGI IMG/M metagenome (GOLD analysis project Ga0179944, IMG submission 135921) | Active sludge microbial communities of municipal wastewater-treating anaerobic digesters from Illinois, USA - AD_STIC10_MetaT... | ecosystem: Engineered > Bioreactor > Anaerobic >... | reverse complement strand
GAGACTTACTCTGCAGATTATATTGCTTTCTCTTTTGTCTCTGCAGGTTGCAGGACAGAATTTCACAGACAGCAACCTGCCCATTGTCATCATCAGCACTGACGGCGGCGTGACCATCCCGGACGAGCCAAAGATCAAGGCCACGATGAAGATTATTGACCGTGGGCCGGGAGAGCGCAATTATGTGACCGATCAGGATAATCCTCTCTATCTGAATTATAACGGCAGAATAGGTATTGAAACAAGAGGTTCATCTTCACAGGAATCACCCAAGAAGAACTACGGTTTCAAAACCCGAAAGGAAGATGATAAAACCAACAATAATGTCAGCCTCCTGGGCATGCCAGTGGAGAATGACTGGATACTCGGCGGAATGGTGTTTGACACCGCCTTCATCCGCGACTACTACTGCCATAATCTTTACGGAAAAATGGGCAATTATGCCTCCAGGGCAGTCTATTGCGAGGTAATCATAAATGACAACTACGTGGGGCTATATATACTCCAGGAGAAGCTCAAAGCGGACGACAACAGGATTAACGTGACAAAAATCGGCAAGAACGACAATGCTCTTCCCGCGCTATCCGGCGGATACATATCAAAGGCTGACAAAACAACAGGTGGTGATCCGGTTGCCTGGACGATGTATTCATTCCAGAATTCCCCGGTAGAATATATCCATGACCTGCCCAAACCTGAAAACGCCACCACTGAACAGACATCATATATCAGCAATCTCTTCTTCAGGCTTGAATCAGCCGTGCAAAACAATGATGTCTCCGTGGTGAACGGATATCCCTCACTGATAGACATTCCTTCTTTCATTGATTTCATGATTGTGAATGAATTTGCTTCCAATCCTGATGCCTACCAGTACAGCACATATTTCCACAAGGACCGCAACGGGAAGCTTCGCGCAGGACCGATCTGGGACCTTGACCTCACCTTTGGCAATGACCTCTTCCACTGGAATATGGACCGGAGCAAAACCAACCTGTGGTACTTCGAGGACCATTTTTACAACAATGGTTCCCGCTTCTGGCGGGATCTGTTCCATAACAGCGTGTTCAGGTGTTACCTCTCAAAAAGGTGGAATGAACTGCTGGAGCCGGAGATGCCATTGAACAGGCCGGTAAGGGAGGCTTTTATTGACGAGACCGTGGAACTGATATCTGAAGCCATTGCACGAGACTGCCAGAGATGGAACAAGCAGACAAACCATACGGAAAGAATTGCAGCCATCAAGTCATTCATGCAGGCCCGTGAAGAATGGATAACCGCCGGGCTCGGAGGCTACAGCACATGCAGCAGCGTTGAAGTCCCGCAACTGACGATAACGAAGATAATGTATCATCCTCAGACCTCGGCACAATTTCCTGACGCAGATGATCTGGAATTCCTGGAGATACGAAATACCGGGACAGCCATCGTGAACCTTAGCGGTATATACTTCATGGGTACCGGATTTGTTTATCAGTTCCCTGCCAATACCACCCTCGGACCTGGCCGGTGCGTGATTCTGGCATCAAATGCCACCATCTTCCAGGCTAAGTACGGCTTCTCTCCCTTCGGGCAGTTCACCAGACATCTCTCAAACAGCGGTGAGTCCCTCATTCTCGCTGATGCCTTCGGGAACGTGATAGATGTTACAGAGTATTCAAACGAGGCTCCATGGCCTGATGCAGGCGGCAACGGTTCATATCTCAGCCTGAAAGACACTGCGCTTGACAACAGCCTGCCGGAAAGTTGGGAGGCTTTATCTGAAGTGATCACCTCTGCCGCTGAACCCATGGCAGACATCGCTGTAAGCCTCTGTCCCAACCCGGTTGGTGATCTGCTCACTGTCACGGCAGAAACCGAAATAAGCACTATCTGCGTTTACAGCATGGGAGGAACCATCCTGCTGATGCAGGATGCCGGCAGCCGGAAGACCACGGTCAACATGAGCGGCATGTTACCCGGGGTCTACATCATAAGGATTTTCACCCGCGAGGGCAGCTTTCCACGCATGGTGGTAAAGAAATGACAGCCTACCAAATCCATGTACCAACTGCTCCGCCGTCAAGGCTGAGCGGAAGGGTGTTTCCCCTGAACTTTACGTTAAAGCTTCTTTTGTCGGGTGTGGTGTTTACTACAATAAGTACCTTGCTTCCGGACGGGGTCTGAAAGGCAACATTGGGCAGGTTTCCCAGTGCATTGGTTGATACTCTCACCGATCCCGGCCTTACATGCCTGGCAGCGTGGGCAAGGATATAATATGCCGGATTCCTGGTGACGTTGTTACCGCTGAGAGTCACAGTTCCCAGGCACCTGTCACAACCTCCTTCAGTATGCGGGTCATACGAGGGGTCAGATGCCAGGTTCCATTCGATCACGTTTCTGCACCAATTACGGGTAGCGCCAACTATAAGATTTTCAACATGCCATTTAAGGTCTTCGGCCAGATTGCCCGGTCCGCCTACCCATTGCTCGGTAAAGTAAAGGTTCTTTTCCGGGAAAGCATCATGAACCGCGGTGAGGGCATCAATCGATCCTCCGTAAAGATGAAACGCCGAGCCGTCAATATATTGCCGGGCTCCGGCATCATTCAACACGGCAAGAGGATAGTCTGTCCGGTCAGCATTATGGTCATAGATAATGATTTTGGTCTCTATCCCTGCCGTGGCAAATGCCGGCCCCAGGTTTTGCCTGATGAAAAGAGCCTGATCTGCAGCCGACATTACCATACTTGGATTGTTGCCACCATGGAGGGGCTCATTCTGGACAGTAATGGCATCAATGTCAATACCCTCTGCCTTCATGGCCTGGATATACTTCACAAAATAGTTCGCGTAGGCTTCAAACCATTCATGTTTCAGGCTTCCTCCCACAGATGCATTGTTGGTCTTCATCCATAACGGGGCAGTCCAGGGTGAGCCCAGAATCTTAAGTGACGGATTGATGGCCAGAATCTCCTTCAGTACAGGAATCAGGTCAGCTCTTTCCGGCTCAATGCTGAAATGCTCCATCTGCGGGTCTGTTTCACCCGGAGGCAGGTCACAGTAGGTAAAGACCCTGTCACTGAGGTCAGAGGCGCCAATGGTTATTCTCAGGTAACTGATACCTATGCCGCTTCCATCACTGCTGAAAAGCTCGCGCAACAGTCTGGTGCGTTCGGGCTGACTCATGTTATTGAGAAGGATGGCGCTGCCTCCGGTGAGGCAGTTCCCAAAGCCGTCTATCTCCTGATAACGCTGTGTTGTGTCAACAACGATGGTCGGGTCAGTATTGGCACTGGTCATGAACTCAAGCTCCCCGGGATGCTTCGTAAACAGGATACCCTTCTGCGGCGAAGTGATCCATCCCTCAGCCATAATTCCGGTTCCGCCATTCTTCCCGGGACCGTTTTCCGGAGGCCTGTTGCAGCTGACAAACAGGATGGGGAAAAGCAGCACAATGAGCCTTTTCATTTTCCTGTTTTCTTTTGGTAGACCCTTACGTAATCAACAATCATTGACCGTGGAAAGATTGAATCATCGATACCCTGCATGCCTCCCCAGTTGCCACCCACTGCCACATTGAGCAACAGATGGAACCGTTTGTCAAAAGGCCAGGCCTTGTAGCCGGTGCCTTCATTTGTAAAAGTAAAATAATGCAGGTCATCTACATAGAACCTGATCTCCCTGACCTCCCATTCAATGGCATATATATGGAAGTCACCGTAGCACGACTGAACATTGGTGGTTGCTCCCTTCTGTGTGCCGATCATGTGATTATATGCCTCAGTGTGAACCGTGCCAACGATCTTGTAAGGATCATAACCAACATTCTCCATTATATCTATTTCGCCACTGGCGGGCCAGCCACCATAAGACCAGTCGGTAGGCAGCATCCATATTGCCGGCCACATCCCTCTTCCGTCAGGAAGTTTTGCCTTTACCTCCACCCTGCCATAAAGCCAGTCACCCTTCTGACGTGTGACAAGCCTGGCCGAGGTGTATTTAAAACCTTCAAAATCTTCACGATGTGCCGTTATGGAGAGAAAACCGTCCTTCACCTCGGCGTTCTTCAGCCTTGATGCCGTATAATACTGAGACTCATTGTTACCCCAGCCTGTGGCATTGCCCTCTGTATCATAGCTCCACTTTTTCGAATCCGGCAACCCGTTATAATCGAACTCATCGCTCCACACAAGAACCATGTCTCCCGTGTTTGGATTATCGGGATACTCTTTCGGTTTTTCCGGGCGGCCACATCCTGGCGCCAGGAGGGCGAATGCCAGCAAAAGTATTCCGGCTTGTATCATCTTTGCCATTTTTTTATCTATTCAAGTATAAAGTCAGCATGGAGCCCTTCATCAGAACTTGGCCCGATCCAGACATCGAACTTTCCGGGTTCGGTTACCGTCTCCCTGCCGTTGAAAAAGGCAAGGTCAGAAGCCGTCAGGGTAAACTCCACATCAGCAGTCTCGCCACTTTTGATGCGGAGACGATTGTATCCCTTCAGTTCCTTGATCGGGCGTGTTATGCTGCCGACTCTGTCGCGAACGTAGAACTGCACTATCTCGTCAGCATCCATGTTGCCGGTATTGGTCACCCTGGCCCTGACGGTAAGTGTTCCGTCAATCTTCATCACCTGTGAAGAGAGGGTGAGATCACTGTATTTAAAAGTCGTGTAGCTCAGGCCATAACCAAATGGCAGCAAAGGAGTATAGCCGTAGTCAAGGTGGAACGTACGGTATCCGAGTGAGCTCTGCGGGTTGACCGTGGGGATGGAGTCGAACGGTGTCCATGCCTCATCGGTTGCAGGCCTTCCTGTATTGTTCCTGTAATAATAGAAAGGAATCTGTCCTGCCCCCTTGACAAAGGTGACCGGCAGTTTGCCTGAAGGAGACTCCTTGCCAAAGATCAGGTCAGCTATAGCCGGGCCGGCCATGGTGCCTGCATGCCAGGCATAAAGCACGGCATCGGATAGTTCAAGTTCCCTGCCAATAGCCAGGGGTCGTCCGGCCATGATTACCAGTATGACAGGCTTGCCTGTTGCCGCCAGCGCTTCAAGCAGCCCGGTCTGCACTCCGGGCATATTTATCTCTCCCCTCGACTGACCTTCACCTGAGAGGATCCACTCCTCGCCACCGAAGAAGAGAACCGCATCAGACCTGCGTGCAGCAGATACGGCTTCGGCAAAGTATGCCTTGCTTTTATCGCGGCTGTATGCCAGTGCCTGTACATAATTGACCTTTTTGTCACCGAGCAGATCCCTGATTGCTTTCAGCGGGGTCACGGAATTCTCCTCCCTGCCGTCAAAGCACCATGTTCCAAGCTGGTCACGCGGCGCATCAGCAAGAGGACCGATCACAGCCACGGAAGAGATCTTCTCTTCAGAGAGAGGCAGTGCAGCATTATCGTTCTTGAGCAGAACTGCGCTCTGCCTTGCTACAGTGCGGGCATGATCAAGAAATGAAGGGTCAAGTATCTTCTTCCCGGCTCCGGGATCAGTATATGGATTGTCAAACAGCCCAAGCCTGAATTTTACCTTGAGTATATTCCTTACAGCATCGTCAATCTGCGCCATGGTTATCTTCCGCTCATCAAGCAGAGCCTTTATGTTGGTGTAGTATGATGTTGTAGCCATTTCCATATCAACACCTGCATTGATTGCTATCTCTGCAGCATGCTTTTCATCCTCTGCGTATCCGTGGTTAATCATCTCGGTGACAGAAGCCCAGTCACTCACCACGAAACCATCAAAGCCCCACTCTTCCCTAAGTATCTTTTTCAGAGTAAACTGGTTGCCTGATGTAGGGATACCGTTCAGGTCATTGAATGCAGACATGAAGGTCTGTGCACCGGCCTCCTTTGCAGCATGAAAAGGTTTAAGAGCCACATTCCGGAGAAGTGGTTCAGGGATATAGGTGGTATTGTAATCACGTCCGGCTTCAGCGAAACCGTACCCAACATAGTGTTTTGCGCATGCTGCCAGCGCAGTGGGATCAGTGAGGCTGTCGCCCTGAATCCCTCTTACCATTGCGGCTGCAAGGGTTGATGCAAGATATGGATCCTCACCGCATCCCTCGGCAATCCTGCCCCAGCGGGGATCCCATGTAATGTCAATCATCGGGGCGAAGGTCCATCGTATACCATCGGTTGAAGCCTCGACGGCAGAGATGCGGAATGCCTGCCTGACAGCTTCAGGGTTCCATGATGCTGCCATCCCGAGTGGAATGGGGAATATCGTACGGTAACCGTGAATAACATCCCTTCCGATGATCAGCGGAATTCCGAGCCTGCTCTCCTCTACAGCTATGCGTTGTAGCTCATTCACCTGCTCAGTGCCAAGAAAATTCAACAGCGAACCGCATCTTCCTTCCCTGACAGCCTGTTTTAATTGTTCAGGGTCCATGAAATAGCCAAGGTCAAGCTGTGACATCTGCCCGATCTTTTCGTCCAGGGTCATCTGCTTAACCAGCCTGTCAGCCCTGACTTCGGGACTGTCGGCAACACTCTTTCCCTTATCACATGAGCCGGCAATCAGCATAAAAAATCCTGCTGACAGAACCAGCGATAGTCTCGTGAGTTTCATCTGTCTTCTCTGAAAGGTTTAAAAATATGAAAAACATTGCCTGCCCCTCGTCAGGGCAGGCAATGATAAACAAAAACTATTACTTATGGATGCCCTCCACATGCGGGCCTGACAGTTCATCCAGCCAGAAACTGTGAGTGCCGTCGGCAACCGTCGGATTGCACATTATGCGCAATGTATTGTAATAATCATGATTGAACCTGTCATCAGCTACCACGTCCGGGGCATACATATCACCTGTCCAGGTAAATCCTCCGGGTACGCCGTTGAAGTCATACACTGCAACTTCCCAGGTATTGTCTTTACTGATCGTATATGTTATCTCCGTTCCGGTTTTCCATGGTTCGGCCGGATCTGAATTCTCAAGCTTGAGAAGGATTACATCTCCTGCCTTACCGCGTACCATTACCTTGAAGACATGCTGCTGCCTCAGGTCAAACCTGAATCCTGCCGGCAGCCTGATGTATGCATTGGCATATTGGTTGCCGGTTCTTGAGAAGTGGGCCACCTTTGCAGACTTGTTCGGGTATTCCTTATCAGGATTATCAACAATATCCAGGGTGCAGTTATCCGCAAGGAGCGGGAAAACCTGTACCTCGCTCAGGTCATTGTAAACTATCATCATGTCAAGGAGAAATGGCACATAGGCAGAGTTGTTGTTTGCCAGAACAATCTGCTTGGTTCCTGTCAGTACTCCAAGACTGGTGTTCAGTTTCGCAGTCACATTGTATGTTCCCTTGCGCATGAAGACATGCTTTACAACTTCATCCTTGCCTGCGGTGACTTCATCGCTGCCGTCACCGAAATTCCATGTTACATCAGTAACTTTTTGCCCTTCAGGAATGGTGTAACCGGTAACAGAGCATGAAACCTCATTGTCAACCCCCTCTGTTGCATTTACGGTGTATGTAATAGTTGGCCTGACATAACCCTTGGGTATCAGGTAGTAGTGCCAGTTGTTCCATCCCTCGTATGATTCGAGGCAGGTAAGCTCGAGAAGGTTTTCTTCAATTGTGCGTATGGTGTAGGTATTATCCTTTGCACCAACATCAAAGCAGGGGAAAATTGGTTTTTCACCATTCAGGGTGATGGTGTATTTGCCTTCGGACACCTTGATGATATTGAAGGTGCCTGACACCGGTGTTGCGTAGTCTACGTCCCAGTCACCCTTGTTTTCACGTGGATTGAGATAAACTGATGCCAGTGCCGGATCATTGGCACGGTAAGCCTTGACATAGCTTACGCCCTTATTGTCATAGGTAACCACGAAACCGTCGAGTTTGAAGGTGATCTCATCGTCCATCAGGCCGGTGCCATCCTTGTCATAGGGAGCCGCTGCCCACCAGCTCATTGCTGTGGGGTCATCAACCGGGCCAACGCCCAGATGACCGCGGGTAGCCACATCAAGGACCCACGTCTTCCCGGCAGTATTGTCAATGCCTCCTGTAAGATTAACATAGACAGGATCAGTGAAGATGGAAAAGTCAGTTTCAGTCTGCGTCAGGGTCTTCGTAATGGTAGCCATTCCTCCTCTTGTGACAAGTGTCATGGCTATTGTATAGTCACCTGGCATCGGGTACCTGGCTATATTTGAGTTACCGGTAGCTTTTGTGCCGTTACCGAAATCCCATGAAGCGATACCAGTGACTGATGAAGTGTTTTCAATCACGAAGTTAAACGCATCGCTTCCGGGTGTTATGGTGAAGTTGAGCTGATCGGCTGTAGGAGCAGCCCCTATTTCGGGCTTGTCAGCCATCTGAGGTTCGCAGGCATTGACAGCCAGCACTACGACCATGATGCCCGCTAATCTGCTTATATATCTGATTTTTTTCATTACACTATTTATTATTTAATAATTCATAAGCCAATGTATGCGGGAACCATCTGTTTCAGCACTCCGCTGTTCATATTCCTTATCTCACTGGCGGGAATCGGGAACATGCCCCATGAATCCGGCTTGAAGGTTCTTGGAGCAAAGTCCGAAGCGTTGGGAGTACCGGCCGGGATGTTGAAACTGGCGTTGATCTTCTCTCCTGCATAGTCAAGGCCTCTCCTCAGCAGATCCCATTTTCTCAGCCCCTCACCTCCGAATTCAACGCGCCTTTCATGATAGATGTCGTCAAGGGTGATGGTTGTTTTTTCAGCTGCGGCACCTAGTGCCCTGGTCCGTACCTGGTTGAAATAACCGGCAGCCTTGCCCGGATTGTCAGTGAGCCATACCTCTGCAGCCATGAGCAGCACGTCAGCATACCTTATATCCATGAAGTTACGGGGGAAGTTATGGTTCGGGTCACCTCCCGATCCCTGGTAATCAGCCCTTGCCATGTATTTCTTGTTGAAATAGCCGGTATTCTGGAATGCCCTGTTATAATCAGTCAGCATCGCTTCAGCGTCATAGAGGGTAACGTACTTCCTCGGGTCTCCAGGTTCGAACTCGTCAGCAAGGCTCCAGGTGGGCACTGAGAATGACCATCCGGGGAAAACGGTCGGGTCACCCTGGGGGTTACGAACGCTTATCCAGACTGATGCGAAGTTGCCGTTGATATTCCAGCCGCCCCAGTCACCTGACTTGGCTTTGTCTGAATACTGCATCTCAAGCACTGACTCAACAGTGTTCTGATTATCCCAGTCAAACAGGTCAGCATAATCAGGTATCAGCGAATAGACTCCGCTGTTGATTACCTGGTCGAGAGCTGTCTGTACGTATGCCTTATTGATCACTGTGGAACCGTTACCCCACTGCTCTGCAGTCAGTCCCAGGCCGCTGATAGCGCTCATACCGGTGTGATATAGGTAGATGCGGGCAATCATAGCCTTGACGGCACCTTTTGTCACACGGCCCTTTTCTGCAGGAGTGACCTGGTTCGGGAGGACATCAACTGCATCAAGCAGATCTGATGCAATGAGTGTAAATATCTCTGAAGGAGTGCTTTGTGTAAGACTCCTGTAATCCTCAACCGACGGGAGCACCTCCGTCATCACCGGAACCCAGCCGAAATGACGTACTAAATCCCAGTAGAAATAGGCACGCAGGAATTTAACCTCGGCTTCATACCTCTCCTTGAGACCTTCAGTCTTCCAATCAATGCCATCCTGCTTCTGAAGATAGAGGTTTGCCCTGTAGACACCGGCATAGCAGCGGCTCCATAAATCTGAAGATGAATTATTCTCAGGCTCCATCTTGAACATCTCCATATCCTGCCACTGACTCATGTCAGAAGCGTCAGAACCTCCGCAGAATGCATCATCTGACCATATATCGGCCATTGTCGCGGCAAACTGCCAGTTCTGCAGTGCATATGCGTCATAAACAGCAGTCATGGCCAGGAAGGCGTCAGACTCTGTCTTGTAGTAGTTGGCTTCCGTCTGACCGGTCTTTGGTTCGAGCTCCAGGAAATCCCTGGAACAGGATGAGCCGGCAACAATTACAGCCAGAAAGAAAACACTGTATAATATTGACTTTTTCATAGTTCTGTTCTTTTGAATGTTAGAAAGTAACATTTATGCCGGTCATGATCGTACGTGGCTGCGGATAAATACCGCGATCGATCCCGTTGTCAAATACTCCGCCTCCGATTTCAGGATCGTAGCCGGTATACTTTGTAAATGTATAGAGGTTCTCAGCCGACAGATAGAAACGAAGCTTCCTGAGCTTAATGGCTTTGGTGATATTCTGCGGGAGAGAATACCCCAGCGTAATGTTTCTAAGTCTGACAAAACTTCCGTCCTGAATGTAGAAGTCACTGACGGTTTTATGGTTCAGGTTGTTGTCAGTAAAAGTGACACGCGGGTAATAGTTCGAAGTGCCGGGACCAGTCCAGCGGTCAAGCCAGTCAGCTGTATAGTTGGCATAGTTCATGTCATACCGCCTGGTTGCGCTGTATATCTCCTGACCCAGGGCTGCATAGAGGAACATGTTGAAATCAAAGCCGTATATCTCAGCGTTCAGGTTAAGCCCGCCGGTGAAGTCAGGCAACGGAGAGCCGATCTGGACCCTGTCACCGTCACTGATTGTACCATCACCATTACTATCAATAAACTTAATATCGCCGGGACTTGCATTTGGCTGTATCTTTTCTCCGGCACGATTGACGTAGGCGTCAATCTCTCCCTGGTTCTGGAAGACTCCGTCAGTCTTGATACCAAAGAAGACGCCCATCGGAAAACCTACCTGTACATATATCAGTTCGCTCTGGCCAAAACCGCCATCACCACCCTTCAGAACCTTATCAGTATTCTTCAGGTCAAGGACTTCACTCTTGTTAAAGGCACCGTTTACTGAAGCTCCCAGGAAGAGCTTGCCTATCTGCTTACGGTAAGAGACCTGTGCTTCGAAGCCCGAGTTCTTAACTTCGCCTCCGTTGATCGTGGGAGCTCCGTTGCCAACAAGCATTGGAATGGGTGCAGCAACCTGCCAGTCCTTGGTCTTCTTTATGTAGTAGTCAAGTGTAACAGTAAGTGTGCTGCCAAGGGTTGTCATATCAAGACCGATGTTGGTCTGCTCTGATGCTTCCCATTTGAGCATGGGATTGGCCAGCTTGGTGGGCACCGTACCGTTGTACTGTGTCTTTCCATCACCAAAATAGTAGATGGCGCTGTTACCGATAATGGAAGTATAGTTAAAGTTGCCGATATTCTCGTTTCCGTTCTGACCCCAGCTTGCCCTGAGTTTCAGGACATTGAATATATCAGTAAGATTACTCATGAAATCTTCCCTTGAGATAACCCATCCTATTGAGGCAGAGGGGAAGTATCCATATTTGTTTTCGCTTCCAAACCTCGAGGATCCGTCCTTCCTGATTGTGGCGGTAAGCATGTAGCGGTTTTTCAGGTCATAGTTCAAACGGGCAAAGAGCGAGGAGACGGTATGGTCACTGTAACCTCCGCCTGCGTTGGCGCTCTCAGGGTCAGTTGCATTGTCAAGGTATGAATGCTCAAAGTCATCAAAGATCAGATCATTCTTCGTACCCCAGAGATTTTCATGCATATCCTTGAAGGCAGTTGTACCTGCTATGATGGTCAGGTTATGAACATCAAACGTTTTTGCATAGGTAAACACGTTTTCAAAGTTCCACCTTGACCACATGTCAAGTCCCTTGTAAGCCTTGTCAATATTGCTGAAGTGCATGGCATCAAGGTAATACTCCGGTGTATAGCTGTCAGTATTGACCAATGCATATTCACCCCCGAATGATGACCTGAAAGTGAGTCCCCTGAGTGCCGGGGATACCTTACCAAAATCGAACTCGCCGTACAGGTTGCCGATCAGCTTGTAGGTTCTTGTCCTTGAGTTATTGTAACTTGCCATGGCCACAGGGTTGGTGATCTCCTGCAGACCAAATCCGTATGCCTCGGAAGTACCCCATGTACCGTCAGAAAACATCACCGGAATCACCGGTGGCATGTTAAGGGCCTGGTTCAGACCAAGACCATACCTGTCATTGGTCGCAATACCCTTGCTGGTTATTCCCGCAAGGTTGACATTTCCTCCCAGCTTGAAGAGACCAAAGGTGGCAGCTGCATTCAGCCTGTAGCCTACTTTCTCAAAGCTTGACTTGCCTTTGGAAACTATACCTTCCTGGCTGAAATAGTTCAGCGAGGATGAATACTCCAGTCTGTCACTGCCGCCGGTGAAAGAAAGAGAGTGGTTCTGCTTTGGAGCATTGTAGTAAAACATCTCATCCTGCCAGTCAGTATCTGCTGTAAAGCCCTCTATCTGTGCCTGGTTGAAACGTGGCCCGAGACCTGCATTGACTGATGCCTCATTGATAAGCATTATGTATTCACGTGAATTCAGCAGAGGCATCTTTTTCCAGGGATTCTGAAAACCGTAATAACCGTCATAGGTCACTGTCAGTTTAGTGTCCGTACGCCCGGTCTTTGTGGTTATAAGAACAACCCCGTTTGCTCCGCGTGCACCATAAATTGCAGCAGATGCGGCATCTTTCAGCACCTCTATTGACTCAATGTCACTTGCATTGAGAAAGTCAGTACCGGCACCGCTCATCGGCAATCCGTCAATAATATACAAAGGTTCCGCATCACCGTAGGTGCCTGCCCCCCTGATACGTACCGAGATCTGAGAGCCCGGCTGACCAGAGTTGGCCGTGATGACCACACCGGCCGTCTTGCCCTGAAGTGCCTGCGTTACACGCATGTCAGTGGCCTTGCGCAGGTCATCACCCTCAACCTTCGCAATTGCACCGGTGACAAGGCTCTTCTTCTGAGTGCCATATCCCACAACAACAACCTCGTCAATCAATTCAATATCAGAGGCCAATACAATGTTAATGGTGGTGCTCTCAGTCACCACAACTTCCTGTGCCTTCATCCCTACAAATGAGAAGACAAGAAGTGAGTTCATGGGTACATTGTCGAGACTGTAGTACCCGTTCATGTCAGTCATAGTTCCGGTGGTGGTTCCCTTGACTAAAACACTTACTCCCGGAACAGGCTGTCCGTCGTCTGCTGACGTTACAACTCCTTTAATCTGCAGCCCCTGAGCATTTAAAGCCAGGGAACAGGCAATGAAAAAAAGAGCCAGG
>Ga0179944_1301242_pt1 | contig 14715 bp, 14 predicted proteins | sample AD_STIC10_sludge_FD_135921 | JGI IMG/M metagenome (GOLD analysis project Ga0179944, IMG submission 135921) | Active sludge microbial communities of municipal wastewater-treating anaerobic digesters from Illinois, USA - AD_STIC10_MetaT... | ecosystem: Engineered > Bioreactor > Anaerobic >... | reverse complement strand
GTTGACCCTTCAATGACTTTTAATAATCATGCCTAGCTTCGTTCGGCTGAGGCTCATGCCTCAGTCAAGTATATAATAGCAGGCTATGCCTGCAATAATAATCCGACGGCGGTATAACTGCCGCTGAACGGTACGGAAATAAACATGTATTCACCAATTTCAAGTTAATTTAGTGATTACAATCCCTGTTTTTATCGTTTACCCTTCGGAAAAGGCTACAGGCCTCAGTCGTAGTATTTTAATTTCACTAAGAAGCGCAACCTGCTTATGATAGCCTGACGGACTGGGATGCCTATTATTTATCCAAAAGTTTCTCGGCTTGTTTCACTATCTCTTCATCCACCCCTAAAATCTTGGCAATTCTCAGTGCTTCGTGCGGTACGTTTACCCCGTCGTCTTCCACCAGGGAGTAATCTATAAAATCGCCAATGTTGTTGGGGGTTATTTTCGCATCGCCAATATCCTCCCTAAACCCCTTAACCCTTAGCTTTCGGCATTGCACTTTCAGTCCTCCGTAGTGGGTTGTGATGAGCACCTTAAGATTTTGATTGTCGAGATGTTTGGCCACCGCGCCCACAATGGCGCGTCCCTCCGTGGGGTTGGTGGTGCGTGCCAGCTCATCGATGAGCACCAGCAGCTTATGCCCAAATGCGGCCTGATGAACTATATGGTTTAGCCTGACCATTTCCACCGCATAGGACGATAGGCCCGCTGTGCCAGCCTCACCATCAGCAAAGCTGAAAAGGATTTGATCAACCGGTTGGATTTTTGCGGCGGTAGCCGGAACGAAAAAGCCAAACTGACAAAGGGCCTGGCTAAGGGCAAGCGTTTTCAACAGCACAGTTTTACCCGCCATATTGGCTCCCGTTATTAGGCACGTTCCGTTATGTATTTCAATGTCAATGGGTTGAAAATGTCTGTTTTCTTTTTCCAGCAGCTCCTTAATCTGCGGATTGAACAATCCGATGTAGGAGGTAGAAGTGGCAACTATCTCGGGTTTTGTCAGCTTATCAGCAATGGCCTGATTCCCTTTGGCAATGAGGATATCTATACCGGCCAAGGCCACTATTGCTGCATTGATTTCCCAATGGTACCCCCTGAGCCGCTCCGAAAGATTCTGTCTCACACCATCCTCAATGGCTGTGATCTCGGCACGCAGAGCATCCGATTGGCTGTAGAGTGAGTCCTTATCAACTTCCTTTGCGTCGGATTCCATTTTCTCCAAGGAGAGTTCAACCTTTGCCAGCTGCTTGCGCAATGGGTCCAGACGGGGGTCGAAGGCATTGTTAATGTAAAATGATGGGACGCCCGAGTTCTCGGGGTCGAGTAAGGCGATAACCTCATGAAGGTCGGGGATACGACGTTGAAGAAAACCAATGCTCTTCAACAAACCTCTTATCTCGTGGGCTACCAAAGCAGAACTTTTCAACTCAAAAAGTTCAATATCATTGAGTGTGAGTTTCTTCTGAATGTTCTTAACCGTTCCCGCTATATCGCGTACCAGCGATAGTTTGGTGGCTACTTTGGCAAGGACAGGCTTGGAGGCTTTGTCTAACAGCGCATTAACGGTGAGTTCCAGTTGCTGCAACTGCTCTTTCACCTCATCGGTTTTTACCATAAATGGTGTAGCCATCAACACACGTACGCCCGGCCCCGATTTAAGGTTGAGCCTGTCAACCATATATCGCAGTCCGGGTATTTGGGTCAACGCATTCTTCAGCTGCATCACTTCATTCGTTTTACGTCGTACACCGGCATTTGCAAGGCTGCCTGCATGGCCTCTTTCAGTCGGTCTGAGTCCATCCTGTAGCCCTGTGGTGATGTGGGGTTTATACACACCGTTACCAACTTTGTTTTGTTGACCACCCTCACTTTTCCTCCCTTTTTTTGAAAAGCGTAGAAAACTTCCGGGGTGGCAAATATCTTAGTAAAATCTTTGACAATCAACTCAATGTTGGCAATATTCTTTTGCATCCGCAAGAATTCAAAAAGATTGCCGGTGGCAGCCCCTGCAACGAACAGCCGATTGCCATGCGAAAATACAACACTTTTCGCTTTTTGTAGCATGAATACCGATTGAACGTTGAGGTTGTGCAATGTGCCCTCACTATCCACAGCGTATATTCCCATCTGAATGCTATCCAACTCATTCGCCAATGCGTCTTCCACCTGTGGAAGATTAATCAAATCCACCACATATTTGGTCTTGCGTACCAATTCGGGCATATTGGCCGAGTGGGCTGCGCCCGTTGTCAACACCATTCCCTCGGTAACAGCCGGCGATGCAGGGCTGAGCCTCGACAGGGCCCCATCGATAATGGTGATGTCCACCCCGAAATTATCCATGCTGCCAATCAAAGCCTTAAGGCTTTGGGTATCGGGTGGGCCCGAAAGCAAAACCTTATCGGTGCTTAGCGCTCGGGCTACCACCAGTTTGCCAAGCGATGTGCGGATACTGCTAATATCCAGTATTTCGGAGGTTATTCTGCGCTGTAGGTAGTGCTTTTCGGCCGAGATGAAAATCATGCCCGGGTGTATCTTAATCTCGGGCTTGGCGGTATGTGTCACGGTATCGCGACTCTCACCATCAATACCAATGGAGGTTAGGGCAATCCGTTTGCCAGTCCCTTCTACTTTTCCAAGGATATAGTTGAGGCATTCGGTTTTACCGGTGTTCTTATCGAGTCCAACTATGGATAGACTCTTGTAGGAAAGAGCATCTTTAACGAATGTCATCCCATTAAGCCTCTCTAATCTTTAGTTCCTGGCGCAAAATGCCTTAACAACCTATGGCTATCAAGGCATGCCCCTATGTAGCAAAAATCCTAATGCTTGTTCCGCATTTTGCGGGTCAATTTTTCGGGTTCGATGGAAATCTGCGATCCATGCATTAATCCTGCGATGCCATCTTCAAACTCCTTGTTTTTACAGTCTTCGCACTGGCATCCGTTTGTGTAACCCGCAGGTTCCGTGTAAGTGGTGATAACCCCTTCAAAGTTACGCAGTACAATCTTCCCGGGCATTTGAGATATGAGGTACTGGGGCATGACAGGAATTTTGCCACCGCCACCGGGGGCATCCACCACAAAGGTAGGCACCGCAAATCCCGAAGTATGCCCACGCAGGCTTTCGATTATCTCTATGCCCTTGGAAACGGTTGTTCGGAAATGTTCCAACCCCATGGACAGGTCGCATTGGTAAATGTAGTAGGGGCGAACACGCATGAGTACAAGCTTATGCACCAGCCTTTTCATAATATTAGAGCAGTCGTTCACCCCTCGCAGAAGTACCGATTGGTTACCCACGGGCATTCCGGCGTCGGCCAGCTTGGTGCATGCATCGAAACTCTCTTTGGTTATCTCATTGGAATGGTTGAAGTGGGTGTTGAACCATATGGGGTGGTACTTCTTGAGCATATTAACCAAATCATCGGTAATGCGTTGTGGGAGCACAACAGGGGTACGACTTCCTAATCGGATGATTTCCACATGGGGTATCTCCCTCAGGCGTCGGATAATATCCTCCAATCGGCTATCGCTCATAAGCAGGGCATCTCCACCGGAGAGCAGCACGTCGCGAACCTGTGGGGTGCGGGCTATGTATTCAATGCCCCTGTCGATGTTGTCCTTTGGCGTGGCTGCATCTTTTTGCCCTGCAAACCTCCTGCGGGTGCAATGACGGCAGTACATGGAGCACATATCAGTGATGAGGAACAGCACCCTGTCGGGGTAACGGTGAGTTAGCCCGGGAACGGGAGAGTCTTCATCCTCGTGGAGCGGGTCAAGCAAATCAGCTGCTGAGGTGTGGGCCTCGTCCCCTGAGGGGACTGCCTGTTTGCGCACCGGGCAGTTTGGGTTATCGGGGTCGATAAGCGAAAGGTAGTATGGCGTGATGGCCATTCGAAAGGTTTGCAACGATTTGCGGATACCCTCCTCTTCCTCTGAAGAAATTTTTATGTACTGCTTTAAATCGTCTATGGTTTCAATACGGTTGCGAACCTGCCATTTCCAATCGTTCCAATCTTTGTCCGATACATTTGGAAAGAGCTCTTTCCTCCTGCTTTGATTGTCAAATGCTATCATGTGATTAGTTTTTATGCAAAAAATGTATTAATAATATAAACCCTCCTCAACCCCTGTGATTATCTATAGGATGGGGCAGGGCAGAGGGTAAAAAAATATCAATGCACCACTAACTCAACAACTGCTGGTTGAGTTTACTGTTCTGGATATCAGTTTTTTTATCTTTTTACTACGCGTACAGTTCCATGAACACTTTCCGCAATACTTCGCTTTCGCGGAGTATTTGCAGGGTAATCTCGGCGTGACCCTTTGTGTACCCGTTGCCAACTATCATGGTTACATCGCTTCCAACACCTTCGGCTCCAAGGGCAGCCTTGGTAAAGCTGGTGGCCATGGAGAAGAAGTAAACCAACCCGCTATCCTTTGTACACAGAATGCTGGTCATCTCGGTATCGGGGATGTTCACGTTGTTGATGGTTATGTCGGCCATTTGACCGTTGGTCAGCTCGCTCACCTTTTCAATCATGGAAACGGGATCGGTGGCATTGCCCGGAAATACATGGTCGCAAAAACCAAGTTTCTGTAAACGTTCGGTTGACTTTTGACTGTGGGTCATTCATCACCTTGCCGGTAACGCCTACCCTTTTCTTGGCCTCGTAGCAGCAAAGCATTCCCGATTTGCCTCCGGCACCGATGATAAGTACGGTGTCGCCCGGTTTACAAAGTTTGGCCGTTTGAGCCGGAGCACCGGCAACGTCCAATGCCGAAAGGGCAAGCTTCTCGGGCATATCGGTTGGTATCTTGGCATATATACCGCTCTCAAACAGGATGGCCTTACCATCGATATCCACCTGGTCAACATCAGCCCTAATCTCCTTAATCTTATCAATACGAAGCGGGGTTAACGAAAGTGATACCAATGTGGCAATCTTATCGCCCACCTTCAGGTCGATTTTATCCTTCAGGGCATCGCCAATTTTCTCCACAGTTCCCAGCAACATACCTCCGGAACCTGTCCATGGATTACGATGTTTTCCCTGCTTTGCAACGATATCCATCATTATCTCGGCTATCTTTTTATGGTCACCGTTGGCACGTGCTTTAATGTCGGTGAATGAAGCAGAATCTACATTTAAAGTTTGAACATCAATCAGGATTTCGTTGTCGTAAATTTCGTCCATGTTGTTGTCAAGCTTGTCTGCCGGCTGTGGCAGAACACCCTTGGGTTCAAGTACCCTGTGGGTTCCGTATTTGTTTCCTTTTTTCATATAGGTGGAAATGGTTAAAAATTAAACTACTACTTTTTCTTAAGTCCAAGAATTTCTCTCGCTTCAGCCGATGTGGCTACTTCGCGGCCCAACTCCTTAGCAAGGCGCACCACTTTGGCAACCAACTCGCCGTTGGATTTGGCCAATACACCTTTTTCGATGAACAGGTTGTCTTCGAATCCAACCCTTACATGCCCACCCATCACTATTGCCGGGGCGGCAAGTAGAAATTCGTGCCTGCCAATGCCCGTAACACACCAGGTTGACCCTGCTGGAATGGAGTTGTACATCCACAGCAGATTGCTCACGCTGGCTGAAGCACAACCGGGTACACCCAGAACGAAGTTGAAATGAAGTGGCGCACCGGGAGCTTGTCCCTTCTTCACCAGATTCATTATGGTGTCGATATGTCCCATTTCGAAGCATTCGTATTCGGGTTTTATCCCGTTTTCCATCATGCGCTTGCCAAAGGCGCGCATCATGGGTATGGTGTTCTCAAACACTTCGTCCCCGAAGTTAACGGTTCCGCAGTCGAGAGTAGCCATTTCTATGGGCAGTTCAGTGGGCTGAAGCCGCTCCTCGGCGGTCATGCCTACAGCCCCACCTGTCGAGGGGATTATTATCACATCAGGGCATACCTTTAGAATGGCATCGATACACTCCTTAAAACGTGCCTTATCCTGAGTGGGAGTACCATCGTCGTAACGGACGTGCAGGTGAACAATAGCGGCACCGGCATCCACGGCCGATTTGGCCTCGCGAACAATCTCCTCCACAGTATAGGGAACCGCCGGATTTTGCTCCTTGGTTACCTCTGCTCCGCATATAGCGGCTGTAATAATTAGTTTATCCATGGTTGAACGCATTAAGCTATTTACGTTGACAATTTTTGGGCACAATGCAGGTACCACTTGCCCGGCATACAACTATTGGTTCGGCAAGAAAATCGGCGGCCGAATCGGAAATGTCGGTACGGGGAGCAACAACTTTACGTGCCTCAAAGGTCATTTTTCGTGAAGTGTTACCAGCCTCTGTTATCTCTCCCGTGGCCTCGATAAAATCACCGGCATACACGGGGGCCAGAAAATCGACGGAGTCGTAAGCTCTGAACAGACCCTCGTCGCCATCGTGTCGTATCAGTAGTTCGGTAGCTACGTCTCCAAACAGTTCCAGCATTTTGGCCCCATCAACCAGATTCCCTCCGTAATGAGCGTCTTTTAGGCTCATTCTCACTCTTATCATCACTTTACTTTCCATAGCGTTGGTTTTATTATTTTAGACTGTTCTTTTTACAATGTAATGCACGAAGATTGACTGGGTTGCAACATTTTCGGGAGCAATTTTACCTGCCTCAACAATCTCCTCGGCCTCGGCAATCACCAAATCGGCAGCGGTGGCCATGGCTGTATTGAAATTTTGGGATGAACCCTTGTAGAAGAGGTTCCCGTAGGTATCGGAAATGCTTGCTCCAAGCAGAGCAACGTCGGCTTTTAAGGGCTTTTCCAAGAGATAGTCACGCCCATCAACATTTATGACCTGCTTGCCATTTTGAACGACGGTACCTAAACCTGTGGGTGTTAAAAATCCTCCCAACCCTGCACCGGCACTACGGATGCGTTCTACTAAAGTACCCTGGGGGTTAAATTCGATGTCAATTTCCTTATTGTTGAACTGTTCAATGGTGCTGGGATTTGTACCAATGTGCGAGGTGATAATTTTTTTTACCTGCTTGTTGGCAACCAGTTTGCCAATTCCCTTGTCAGGGAATGCTGTGTCGTTACAAATAATGGTGAGATTCTTTACTCCGGATTCCACCATCTTGTCAATGATGCTAATTGGGCTTCCTACAGCCATAAACCCTCCAATCATAACGGTCATACCATCCTTAATCATGGAGACTGCTTCGGTTACCGATATCTGTTTGCTCTTCATCCTCAATAATGATTTAAGTAACTGTTTTAATTATCTATATTACAAACGGACAATGGTTGTTGCTATATGCACGACTTGTCAATACTTGTTGATTGTCAACTAGATCGTCATTCCTCCATCCACGCTAAGCGTTGCCCCGTTGATATAGGCAGCCTCATCGGATGCAAGGAACAGATACGCTGCGGCAATCTCCTCGGGCATACCCAGGCGGCCCGACGGTACCTTGGCCTTCATTCCGTCCAGAACATTTTCGGGCATCTTGGCCACCATTTCGGTAGCTATAAAACCGGGAGCGATAGCGTTGACAGTAATACCCTTACGACCAAGTTCGCGGGCCCATGTTTTGGTCATGCCTATAAGTCCCGACTTGGTGGCCACGTAGTTGGTTTGGCCAAAATTGCCGTAAAGTGCCACCACTGATGAGGCGTTGATTATTCGGCCATAGTTTTTTCCCACCATGTAATCCGAAATAATCTTGGTGCAGTAGAATACGCCGGTCAGGTTCACGTCGATAACCTGCTGCCACAGCTCCGGAGTCATTTTCTTCAGGCTGCTGTCGCGTGTAATCCCTGCATTGTTTATCAGGATATCAATTTTGCCATATTTCTCTACCACTGCCTTGGCAGCAGCCTCAATCTCTTCGTATTTTGCCGTATTCACCTTGGCAAAAACAGCGTTTTTACCCTCGGCGTTTAGCTTGGATGCCAGGTTTTTTCCCCGTTCTTCATCCAAATCCCAAATAACGACGGTTGCGCCTTCGGCAGCAAAACGAATGGATGTGGCAGCGCCTATTCCGGCAGCACCACCTGTAACTATGGCAACTTTATTTTCGAGTCTTTTCATTGTATCAATGGGTTAATGGGTTAAACAAATTGAGTGTCGTTCTTAAGTTTGGCTATACCAACAATGGCAGGTGCGTTTTGCGAGTTGACAAGGGAACAGTTTACTATCCCTATATGCTTCTCCGTGTTAACTTCCGCTACCTCGAAACGGGCCTCGTACTGCTCTTCAACAAATACAGGGGCCATGAACTTCATCTCCTGCGACAGGTATATGGTTCCCTCTCCGGGGAACAGCGTTCCAAATACCTTGGAAAAAACTGCACCCGAAAGGAAGCCGTGTACTATTGGTTTTTTGAATATGGTTTTGGCCGCGTATTCAGAGTCGAGGTGAATGGGGTTAAAATCACCGGTAACTTCGGCAAACTTAACCACATCGGCCTGTGTAAATTTCACTTTATGCGAATAGGTATCTCCTTGCTTAATCATGGTAACAGCTTTTGTTATGTTGAGTCAATTAAACATTTTTCAAAATGATGGCAGTTCCCATACCACCACCTATGCAAAGCGAGGCCAGTCCATACTGTTTGTTACTGCGCTTCATCTCATATATGAGGCTCACTGTTATCCTGTTGCCCGAAGCGCCAATGGGGTGTCCAAGGGCAATGGCTCCGCCATTGAGGTTGCAATGCTTTTCGAACCAATCGGGAGTTACGCCGTGGTCGGTGCAAAGTTGCTTGATAACCCCAAGCGATTGTGCTGCGAAAGCCTCATTCAGCTCCACCACCTCCATGTCGGTGAGCTTCATGTTGGCCTTTTTGAGCACGTTGGCAATGGCCGGAACGGGGCCCATGCCCATGATGGCAGGATCAACACCGCCTTGACCCGTGGCAACAATTTCCACCAGGGGTGTTAGCTTGTATTTGGCCACTGCCTCTTCCGATGCAACCAGTACAAACGATGCCCCATCGTTTATACCCGATGAGTTGCCGGCAGTTACCGAGCCATCCTTTTTAAAGGCAGGACGAAGTTTGGCTAAAATTTCGGGGGTGGTGGTACGATTCACGTACTCATCGGTATCGAAAACGATGGTTTCCTTGCGAGTTGGAACCTCAACGGGTACAATTTCGGCCTTGAACCTTCCCGCATCAATAGCTGCTGCTGCCTTTTGCTGGGAGGCATAGGCAAAGGCATCCTGCTCTTCGCGGGTGATGCCGTACTTATCAACTATATTCTCGGCGGTGATACCCATGTGGTAGCCCTGAAAGGCATCGGTGAGACCGTCGTAAACCATGTGGTCAGCTATGGTAATATCGCCCATTTTTTGACCATTGCGTATGGTGGCCGGCATTATGAATACTGAACCTGACATAGATTCTGTTCCTCCTGCAAGAATGAGGTTGGCATCTCCGGCCTTGATGCTGGCAACAGCCAGATTGATAGACTTCATGCCGCTTCCGCAAATCATATTCACGCCGTAGGCGGGCACGTCAGCCGGTATTCCGGCGTTGATGGAGGCCTGACGGGCAATGCCCTGTTTTTGTCCTGCCATCAGGATATTTCCCACCAGCACCTCGTCGAGGGTTGAGGGGTCAATTTTGGTCTCCTTGAGAATATCTTTAATAACCACAGTGGCAAGCTGTGCCGGCGAAACTCCGGCAATGGTGCCCAAAAACTTGCCGATAGCGGTGCGCTTAGCGGCAACGATAAATACCTTACTCATAGCTATTGTTGTATTGGTTTAATGTCTTTTGGAATAATCAACTTGGCTTCGGTGGCAGCCTGTACCTCTTCCACCGTGAATTCGGGATTAATCTCCTTAAGTACAATTCCTTCGGGAGTTATTTCCATCACGCCCATTTCGGTGATAATAAGGTTTACTTGTCCCGCAGCGGTAAGGGGTAAACTGCATTCAGTCATAATTTTATGCGAACCCTTAGCGGTGTGCTCCATGGCTATGATTACCTTTTTGGCACCGCTTACCAGGTCCATAGCTCCACCCATGCCCGGGGTGAGTTTTCCGGGAATCATCCAGTTGGCCAGGTTACCCTTTTCGTCAACCTGCAAGGCCCCAAGGATGGTAACATCCACATGCCCACCACGGATGATGCCGAATGACGTGGCGCTATCGAAGCATGATGCCCCGCATTTGAGAGTGACATACCCTCCTCCGGCGTTGGAAAGGTTCTTATCCTCCTCCCCGGGGGCAGGGCTTGGCCCTATGCCAATGAGGCCGTTTTCGCTTTGCAAAATAACGTGGACATCTTTGGGAATGTAATCGGGTACACAGGTAGGCAGTCCGATGCCAAGATTTACCAGGTCGCCATCCTTTAGCTCCAATGCTGCCCTGCGGGCAATAACTTCGCGTATCTGATTCTTATCCATAGTTAAAAAAACTTATCTAAATCAATTAAAATGAATGAAAAAGTAACAAATTGTAGTTAAACCTAACCAATTTTTGCAAATCTAACAGTTCTTTTTCTTTCTACCTTTATTTTCAAAGATGTTTTAGAAAATAAAAAAATTTCATTTTGCCATAATAAAAATATAAAACATTTTGACAGAATGAGTTGTAAATCATTAGAGAGTTTGTCAGCAGCGTTATGACAAAATGCTCTATGTAACCTCGCCGATTTCGCCCGTTTTAAAAGTATCTACTATTTTCACTAAATCATCATGATTGTCGGTGATAATCAGTAGTTTATCTTTTTCAACCAGTGCGGTTTTCCCCGTGGGTACAAAATATTTGTCTTCGCGTTTCACCATTACAACTAAGGTGTTGTCAGGAAGAGGCAAATCCATTAGATGACTCCCATGCTTAAGTATGGTTGAAGTTATCTCTATTTCGCACGTAACCGATTTTATCTCATCGGAAATGTCAACGTCAAAATTCACCAGTTTTTTCAAAACCCTTGGCTTTTCAGCCAGATTCAGCCATCGTGCAATCATGGGAAGTGATGTACCCTGCACCACCAGTGAAATCAATGTGCAGAAAAAAACGATATTGAAAATCAGCCTTGAATGGTGTACATTTTCAACCAGCGGGAATATGGCAAAAATAATGGGAACAGCCCCTCTAAGGCCCACCCATGAAACGTAAACCTTGTCCCTCGCAGGCATTTTTCGGAAAGGAAGCAAGCAAAGGAAAACAGTTAGGGGGCGTGAGACAAAAATCATCAGAAAACTGATGATAAGCCCGGGAACGGCGATGGGAAGCAGTTCGTGCGGGTTAACCAGAAGCCCTAAAGTTAAAAACATGATTAGCTGGAACATCCATGCCAGGCCATCGAAGAAATTGAGTGACGATCGCTTGTGTACAAACTTCGAATTGCCTATAACAAGCCCAGCAATGTAAACGGCAAGAAACCCGTTGCCTTTGAAAAAGTAAACCGCTGAGTAGATAAAAATACAGAATGTGAAAACAAGTATGGGGTATAGCGAGTCGTTGCCAATTTTTATGCGATTGATGATCTGCACTGATAATTTTCCAAGAAGATATCCCAGCAGTGCACCTATGCTGAGCTGTAAAAGCAGGGTGCCGGCCACAAACCAATAGTTTGGTGTATAATTGAGATTGATAAGGTCTATGAGAGTAACAACCAGCACGTAGGCCATGGGGTCGTTGCTACCGCTCTCCAACTCCAGCATGGGACGAAGATTGTTTTTAAGGTGCAATCCCTTGCTGCGGAGTATGGAAAATACTGATGCCGAATCGGTTGACGACATGGTGGATGCCAGCAGGAGCGAGGATAGTACACCTATACCGGCCGATTTTAAGGTTAACCCAAAAATCCACCAAATGGCAATTCCCGTGATGAGGGCCGTGAGAAAAACACCAAGGGTTGCCAGTATAACACCTTGTGCCACAATGGGGCGAACCTCCTTAAAGCTGGTATCCAACCCCCCTGAAAAGAGGATGATACATAATGCTATGGTGCCAATATTCTTGGCTGCATGTATGTTCTCGAACTGTATGCCCAACCCATCGCTACCACTGAGCATTCCAACGGCTAAAAAAAGCAGCAATGCTGGTACTCCGTATTTGGAGCTGGCTTTTCCGGCAAGGATGCTAAAAAAGAAAAGCCCGGACAGTACCAGTAAAACTAATTCAATTTTAAGGTCCATAGCTGTTTAATTGTAGCCAATGCTTCAGCTCCAGATTGGAGCACCATTTTTAAGCAGGGATAAAGATAGCAGAAAGCCTGCAATAAAAAATACGGATTGACCTCTATTTTTTAGCTCTCTTTTTACTGCCTTTCGCTGTTTGCAAGGAAGCATCCCATTCTTTAATCCAAAAGGTTAAGACTGGTTATCGGAAAAAACCTAAAAAATAATTAATTTTGCACCAGTAACATTCACTGCTCATCATTGTTCCAAGTATTGGATTTGACAAAGTGTCTTTATTAGGATACTTGCTTCGCAAACAGCTGTCAGTAAGGTAAAACATAAGTTCAATAAACGTTAAACCTTTTCAGTATTATTTGGTTATTGTATTTTCAAAGGTGAGCAATAGTTTAGGTATCATGTAATGGTTTTTTAATAGCATATTAAAAATGTTAAGTTTTTCTGAAATACTTATACGCTTAGCCTTGGCTTCACTTTTCGGAGCCCTTATTGGGCTGGAGAGGGAGAGAAAGGATTGGGCTGCAGGGCTGCGAACCCATATGCTGGTTAGCGTGGGATCCTGTTTGATTATGATTGTATCTGCCTTTGGATTTGCCGATATTCTTGGTACAGAACATGTTTCGTTAGATCCGTCAAGGGTGGCAGCTCAGGTGGTGAGCGGAATAGGTTTTATTGGTGCGGGCACCATACTGTTTTTAAAACAGGGTGCAGTGCGCGGACTGACTACCGCAGCCGGATTGTGGACGGTTGCCGCCATAGGCCTGGCCACAGGGGGTGGACTTTACTTTGCCGCCGGTGCCACCACCATCATTGCGCTGATTATCCTGTGGGTATTGCAACCCATCGAGCGCGCCTATTCAAAAAGATTTAAACATAAAACATTAAGAGTGGTTACCACCTTAGATGCGGATACAACATCATTGCTCAATGATTTATTCAACAGGTTTCAAACCAAAATCACCGATTTTTCCTTAAACCGGCTTGGCGATGAGTTCGTTTACCAGATGAAAATTGATAATTCAAACCTCGATAGCATTGACGATTTATTGCGCGAGTTGAAAAAGAATTCTTCAGTTAAGGAGATAGATTGGACGTGATAACTTGGTGGCAACTCCGGTTTATCTGTTGATTTCACAATAGTAAACGCAATTACTACCCAAAAAGCCTATTTTACCTAATTACAAAAGTGGCTTAGTTTTACAGTGTATAACACCATGATTCTATTAACCCAAAAAAAGAGATAGACCTACTTCATATGCTTGTTAGTAGGATGTTAGTACAAAAAAATCTTAAGCGAATATTGTAGAGCTACCACTCTTTGTTTTAATAATGCTGATTTTAACCCCGACCATTCAGGGCTAAATCACCATGCGACAAGGGTCGGAGGTAATTGTAGGGCTATAATCCTTAACAAAAAAATGGAAGCCCTAAAAGGGATTAAGAATTTGATTTCTAATCTTTTAATAGTGGAAGAAACGGATAAGTTGAAGCAATTCTTCCGACTGTTCCAATAATCGTTCCGCATTGGACGACAGTTCCTCGGAGGTGGATGCGTTTTGCTGTGCAATATTGTTAAGTTGTTGTACGGATTGGTTGATCTGCAGTGCCCCCGACTGTTGCTCCATCAGAGCAGCGGTTGTTTCTCGTATTAATCGGCTGGTATTTTGAATATCAGGAAGGTTACTATTCATCAATTCTCTGGCCTGATCTGACACCTTAGTGCTCTCATTTAAAGAAACTACAATTTCATTGGCAGCAATATTGCTTCGCTCAGCCAGTTTGCGCACCTCGGCGGCCACTACCGCAAACCCTTTTCCATGTTCTCCGGCTCGTGCTGCCTCCACAGCAGCATTCAGTGCCAGTATGTTGGTTTGAAAAGCAATGTCGCTGATAATCGAGATCTTTTGTGCAATCTCATTCATGGAATCCAGCGCCTGGTTTGTTGATTTGGTCCCCTCTTGAATACTTTCGGTGGTTTTAGAGGCCAATTGCTCAGTTTGCTTTGTGTTGTGCGTATTCTGTTCAATGGTTGATACAATCTCCTCCATGGATGTTGACATTTCCTCCACCAGGGCAGCCTGCTCGTTAACCGACTCTGTAAGTTGAATTGAAGATGAGGAGAGAAGCTCTCCCGTACCATGAATGGTAGAGGAAACATTATTGATCCCGTCAACTACCTCTTGCAGTTTTCCGCTGAGTGACAAGATTACATCAGTGATAATACCTATCTCATCCTTAGAAGATGCTTGCTGCTTGTCAACCTTAATGCCCAGCTGGCCCTTGGCCAGTTGCTGTAGCGACTCCACAATCTCTTTTAGTGGCTTTCTAATTTTTCGTTGCACAAAATAAATGCAGACTAAAGCCAGTGCAGTACCCAGTATAAGGGTTAAAACAGGATGAAAGGTTTTTGGATAAACATGCTTGAGGTTTGTGGTGGTCATTATTCCTATTATGGTAATAAGCCACATGGTGGTTATAAATGACAGGATGGATCCTTTAAACACCCTTAGGATAATGAACAAACCCACCGGTAGGGCCACTACCACCGGCAGCAGAAGGCTAATCAAATCTTTTGTCATTTTGTTTGAG
>Ga0179944_1243581_pt1 | contig 16098 bp, 14 predicted proteins | sample AD_STIC10_sludge_FD_135921 | JGI IMG/M metagenome (GOLD analysis project Ga0179944, IMG submission 135921) | Active sludge microbial communities of municipal wastewater-treating anaerobic digesters from Illinois, USA - AD_STIC10_MetaT... | ecosystem: Engineered > Bioreactor > Anaerobic >... | reverse complement strand
GTAATAACCAAACAAAATGTAAGGTATTATGTCCAGCTTGCCGCTGAGGATCAGTTGGACAAGGTAAAAGAGCTTGTTGACTATGTATGTCTTACAGCAAGAGGCAAGCAAATAAAGGCTAAAACACTGGGCCAAAAATCTTATGTTGATGCTATAAAGACTAACGACATTGTTTTCGGGATAGGTCCTGCCGGTACAGGTAAGACTTTTCTGGCAGTAGCAATGGCGGTTACAGCCTTTCGAAACAAGGAAGTAAACAGGATAATCCTGACAAGGCCTGCAGTAGAAGCGGGTGAAAAGTTGGGATTTTTGCCAGGTGATTTGCAAAACAAAGTAGATCCTTATTTAAGGCCATTATATGATGCCCTTTATGAAATAATGGGGGCAGAGACATATCAAAAGTTTCTGGAAAAGGGTATGATTGAAGTTGCACCACTGGCATATATGAGGGGAAGAACCCTTGATGATTCCTTCATTATACTGGACGAAGCACAAAATACTACTCCTGAGCAGATGAAAATGTTTCTTACCAGAATAGGGTTTGGCTCAAAATCTGTAATAACCGGTGATATAACCCAGATAGATCTTCCGGGAGATAAGAAATCAGGACTTAAAGAGGTTATGAGGGTTTTGAAGGGGATAAACGGTATAGACTTTGTCCATCTTTCAGATAAGGATGTAGTGAGGCATGAATTAGTACAAAAAATTATAAAAGCATATGAGAAGTATGACAATGAAAAAAGCAAGGACTTTGGAAACAAGCATGTAAAGAAAAATTAGCATATACAAAAGAGGGGGGTAGGGCATTTTTGAATAAGGATAAGGAGTTGCATACCCGCGGATTTTTTAAACTGTTTCTAAAAAATAAATCGGTACACAGATATATAATTGCCATAATCACAATTATATTGCTTTTTATTGTTATTGTTGACGGAGCATCTCCAAAACAATATAGTCTTTCATTAGGTGAAATTTCCGGCCATGATATTATTTCGCCCGGAAACATAATTGATGAAGTAAACACATTTAAAAATAGAGAAGAGGCAGAAGCATCCGTTGCCTATGTTATGATTAAGGATGTGAAAGCTTCTTCCGAGGCTTTGAAAAAGTGGGTGGATTTTGTTCTCGCAGTTGAGAAGTCAAGGAAAAATACAAGGATAAGTATCAGAGATGCCGAAGTTTTTGAAACAGATGAATATTTTCTTGAAGAGAGCAAAAAGGACATTATACAAAAAGAGGCACTTAGTTTGGACGCCAAGCTGAAAGAGTTGGGTATCAGTATTGCAAATGGCTTGCTGTTATACATTGTGTCTGAAGAAAGTTGTAAAGAAAAGGATATGGAGAATTTCAAGGAAATTTTAGGTGACCATATCGATGAAATTATTGGCAAAAGCATCAGCAAGGAACAGCTTTCATCTGAGATTTCAAAGGTTGAAAGCAGCATCAATGCTTTTGAAATTCCTCAAGAACTTAAAGATGTTGCATCTTCAATTTTGAAGTCAATAATAAAGCCTAACTGGGTTATTGATGAAGAAACAACAAGAAGATTAAAACAAGAAGCATATGATGATCCTAAAAACATTGTGACTATTGAAAAGGGAACAAGGATATTGGCCATTGGAGAAAGGGTTACTGAGGACAAGCTGCAGATTCTCGAAAAGTTAAACCTTCTTAGAACAAAAAGCAGATTTGATTTTGCATTTGTTGGAGGCGTTTTAGTACTGGTCCTATTGTTGGCATTTTTCCTAATTCTGTATATGAGGCATTTCAACCGGAAATCTTTGTATAGCAGAAGAGATATAGCTGTGATATGCATTGTCTTATCTATGATTATACTCATTGCAAGGGGACTTTATGAGATATCACCCATGTATTCGCCTATGACTGTACCGGTCTGTGTTGCAGCAATGCTTATATCCATACTTTTAGAGCTTAAACTTGCAATAGTTATAAATTTGGTTTTGACTATTGCTGTAGCAATAATTGTAAAAGGTGACATATCGTTTATATATATGTCTATAATCAGTGGAACATTTGCTGCCTATTTTGTATCCAATTCAACCCAAAGAAACAGACTTTCATTGGCAGGTGTGGTTATTGGTGGTGTCAACGTAGCTATAATTTTATGTTTTGGATTGGTATACAAGCATGATTGGAATAATATATTAAAAAACAGCCTTATTGTATTCATGAATGGTCTTGGGTCTATGGTGCTGACAATCGGTATAGCTCCTTTTCTTGAAAGTATTTTTAATATAGTCACTCCTTTAAAGCTTATAGAACTGGCCAATCCCAACCATCCACTTATTAAAAGGCTGCTCCTTGAGGCTCCCGGCACATATCACCACAGTCTCATGGTTGCAAATCTTGCAGAGGTAGCTACGGAGGCTATTGGAGGAAACCCTGTTTTAGCTAGAGTGGGTGCATATTTTCACGATGTGGGAAAGCTCAAGAGGCCTAATTTCTTTACAGAAAACCAAATGGGTGTAAATCCTCATGACAAAATAACTGCAAATTTAAGTACTCTTATTATAACTTCACATGTTAGTGATGGAATAGAACTTGCTGACAAATATAAGCTTCCTAATGCAATAAAAGATATAATAAAGCAACATCATGGAGAGACACTGGTAGCATACTTTTATCATAAGGCAAAAACAGTTGAAAAAGCTGAAGATGTGAAAATGGAAAATTTTAGATATAGAGGACCAAAGCCCAAGACTAAGGAATCGGCAGTAGTACTTCTTGCAGATTCTGTAGAAGCTGCTGTAAGGTCCATGACAGACAAAACAGAGGGAAAGATTGAAGGATTTGTACGTAAGATCATTAAGGACAAGTTAGATGACGGACAGTTGGATCAGTGTAATCTTACGCTGAAAGATCTTGATACTATAGCGGTTGCCTTTATGAAGGTGTTAAGCGGCTTCTTCCATGCAAGGGAGAAGTACCCCGAAATCAAAACTATCAGTACCAAAATCACGAAGTGATTTTTAGACCTTGATGTTGTCGTGAGATATTATAGTGTGAATACACCAAAATTTCATAGACATACTAAAATTACGAAGTAATTTCTAAATCTAGCAAATATGGATGAAAGAGGCGAAAAAAGTTGGAAATTTACATTGAAAACATGCAAGATAAAATTGAGGTAACTCCTTTGTTGGAAAAGGTTATAAATGATGCAGTTAAAACAAGCATGGACATTGAGGCATTTAACATCAAATCGGAAGTCAGTATTCTTCTTGTTGATGATGAAAAAATACGTGAGATAAATAATGAACACAGGCAAATAGATAAGGCAACAGATGTATTGTCATTTCCTGTTGTAGATATTCGTGAAGGAGAGATAGTTTCTGACACAGGGGACTTTAATCTTGATGAAGAACTGCTTTTACTCGGAGACATTATTATTTCTTTGGAAACAGCTAAAAGACAAGCTGATGAATATGGGCACTCTTTCGAACGTGAAATAGCTTTTCTTACTACCCATGGGGTTTTCCATTTGCTTGGATATGACCATATGGAAAAGGAAGAGGAGGAGAAAATGCTTTATAAACAGGAAACTGTTTTAAGAAAGCTGGGACTTGTAAGAAATGAAGAATAAACACTTTTGGGACAACCTTTTAAATGCCATGAGAGGAATAACAACAGCTGTTAGAAGTGAACGGCATATGAAGTTTCATGTTTTTGCCACATGTCTTGTGATTCCCCTCAGCATTTATTACAGGATAAGCAAAATGGAATTTATTGCCATTATCCTTACGATTTCGGCAGTTATTACTGCGGAGATGATTAACACAGCAATAGAAGCAGTTGTAGATCTTGTTACCTCGGAGTTTAATGAAAAGGCCAAGATAGCAAAGGATGTGGCAGCGGGAGCTGTATTGGTATCTGCAATATTTTCTGTAATAGTAGGCTTTTTGATCTTTTATGAAAGGATAGTAGGAGATATAACCAAACTTTTCAAGTAGGATATAGGAGGGTAGGATTTGGATACAGCAAATTTTCTTAATCTACCGGAAAATGAATTGGAAAAAAAACTTATTGAAATATCAAAAAAGGCGATGGAAAAATCCTATTCGCCATATTCAAATTTCAGGGTGGGTGCAGCAGTTCTAACTTCTAGAGGCAAAGTATATACAGGTGCCAATATTGAAAATGCATCTTTTGGTGCAACTATTTGTGCAGAAAGAACAGCTGTTATAAAAGCTGTTTCTGAGGGGGATATTAGATTTAATGCCATTGCAATTTCATCAGATGCACAAAGTTTTATTTACCCTTGTGGAATTTGCAGACAATTTTTAAGTGAGTTTGATAAGGGAGAAATGAAGGTTATTTGCAGCAACAAATCCGGTGAGTATAAGAGCTTTAAGTTAAGCGAGTTAATGCCTTGTATTTTTGAATTGTAACGATACAAAAACTAAACTTTATAATAAAGCATAATTTGTGGAGGTAAAACATTAATGAAATTTAAATCAGGATTTGTTACCATCGTAGGAAGACCTAATGTTGGTAAATCAACCTTACTAAACAGGCTTACAGGTGAAAAAATAGCAATCACTTCGGACAAGCCTCAGACTACCAGAAACGCCATAAGGGCTATAATCACCGATGACGACAGTCAAATAATATTCATCGATACGCCGGGGATTCATAAGCCCAAAAACAAGCTTGGCGAATATATGGTAAATATAGCTCAAGGTACTATGAGCACTGTTGAAGCGGTTATATTTATTGTTGAAGCCGGAAGTGAGGCAATAGGCCCTGGTGATGAGTACATAATGGAACAGCTGTCCCAGATAAAAACACCTGTTTTTCTGGTTATCAATAAAATAGACCTTGTGCCTAAAGAAAAGATACTATCCTTAATTGCAACCTATTCTGAAAAATTGGAATTTGACTCAATAATACCTGTTTCAGCATTAAACAATGAGGGTACAGATATTGTAATAAGAGAAATCAAGAAAGTGCTGCCGGAAGGTCCCATGTATTATCCTGACGATCAGTTAACCGATCAGCCTGAGAAGCAAATTGTTGCAGAAATAATAAGAGAAAAGATACTTTATCTTACAAAGGATGAGGTACCCCATGGAACAGGAGTTGAAGTTATATCCTTCAAGGAAAGGCCGGGCAGGGATATAATTGATATACAGGCTAATATCTATTGTGAAAAGGACTCCCATAAGGGTATACTTATTGGTAGAGAAGGCAAAATGCTTAAAAAAATCGGAACGATGGCAAGAAAAGATATCGAGAATCTTCTTGGTGCAAAAGTTTTTCTTGAGGTCTGGGTTAAAGTAAAGGATGACTGGAGAAACAACAACAATATGCTTAAAACTTTGGGATACAAGGATAGTTAAGCATGTTAAAGAAATAAGAAACAGTTTTCCCTATGATAATTTTTCAAGTATACAAAAAAAATTATGGAGAAACATAATACTATTAAACCGTATAAATAATGAGGGGGATTGGATATTATGTTAAGGGATTTAATATGGAAAGCCTTTGAAAAGACAGGAGAGATAGATAAGTATATATTTTACAAGGAAGTAAGCGAAAAGGGCTATATTAAAAATGAAATTGTAACAACCAAAGAAGAGGTGGCAATCAGCAAGTGAGTGCTTCCGTTAAGAATAAAGGAAAAAGATGAGTTATATTAAGGCTGATGGAATAGTAATTAAAGAAGTTAATACCGGTGAAGCCGATAGAATTGTCACCATTTTAACGAAAAACAGAGGTAAAATATCGGCTTATGCCAAGAATTCCAGACGTCCTAGAAGCAACCTTGTTGCTGGAACGCAGATAATGTGTTACAGCAACTTTGTGCTGTTTAAAGGAAGGGATATGTATACAATAAGTTCCTGTGATGTTTTGGAGCCTTTTTACGGGTTAAGATGCGATGTGGTTAAACTTACATATTCAGCTCATTTACTTGAGCTTGTTAATGATGTAATCCAGGAGGAACAGCCTGCGGTTAAAACCCTTCAGCTTCTTCTTAACACTCTTCATTTTATTGATAAGACAGATAGAAGCAGTGAACTTTTTACAAGAATTTTTGAGCTGAGATTTTTATCTATTTTAGGTTATGCACCCTATGTAAGCAGTTGCATTAATTGCGGAAACCCGGAAATTGATAAAATGAGTTTCAGCTTTAAAAAATGTGGGTTCTTGTGTAATTCATGTACAATAGAGGATATTAATGCACAGGCTTTGTCTATAGGGGCAGCAAAGGCAATTTATTACATAATACACTGCAGTATGAAAGATCTTTTTAATTTTGAGGTTTCGGAAAACGTTTTAAAAGAGCTTTCAAGGGTGAACAGAAGGTTTATCAAGGAAAGGTTTGACAAGGATTATAAAAAACTGGATTTTCTAAAATCACTTTAGACATATTTCTTTGCTTATTACATTTTTAGAATATTTCTTATATAATATATGTTAAATACGATTAATCTTTACATTTATCTATCGCAAAATCCCGGTAAAGCATTCGTTATTTTGCTCTGCTAAATGTAAGATTAATAACGTATTTAATATATATAAAAATTATTTATTTAGCTTATGGGTTTACATGTTATAATATTAAATCATAGGGGAGGCGGTTTAATATTAACAGATATTTTAAATGTGGACTTTTGTGCATATTGATTTTTTCATTTATGCTACTTTCTACTTCATGTTATTTTTACCCAAGGTCTGATATTTATATTGAAACAAACCCTGAAAAGGAAAAGACTACGTTAAAGTTTATAAGTAGTTGGGGCGGGGCCGATCCACAAGCGGAGACATTAAATGACATCCTTACAGAATTTATGGAAAATAATAAGGATGTTGAAATAATTAATGAATCTGTATCAGGGGATGATTTTCTGACAAAAATAAAGGCTGATTTTGCATCAGGCTATGATCCTGATGTTTTTGGATTATGGCCTGGGTCGGATATCGATGCATTGATAAAAGCAGGTAAGGTTGCAGATTTAACCGAGCTTTTAGAGAATGATCCAGAGTGGAAAAATAATTTTAAAGATGATGGCTGGAGTTATACCACCTATGAAGGTTCTGTATATGGAGTGCCATTTGAAAGGATATTTGAAGGTCTTTTTATTAATAAGGATATGTTTGAACAAAATAATATTAAAATACCCAATGATTTTGAGGAGCTAAAGGAAGCTGTAATAAAGTTCAGAGCTCGTAATAAGATTCCAATAGCACTGAATTTTAGATCGGAAGGCACTTATTTATATCAGAATATACTTGCTGTATTAGGAGGAAAGTATGTACTTAAGGACCCTATTATTGAAGGTACTGTAAAAGATTGTTATATTGATGCTATGAAATATATGAAGGAGCTTCATGATTTGGGTGCTTTTCCGTCCTATGAGGAAGCCCTTAATATGGATAATAAAACTAGAGATAATATGTTTCTTAATAAAGAGGCTGCCATGATTGCACAAGGCTCCTGGTTTATAGGTAAGATAAGGGAAAATCAGGACTCTTATGACATTATACCTTTTCCTAAAATAAGTGATGGGGTACCAAAAAGCCCTACAATGATATATGGGCTGGGGTGTGGTACATTTTACATAAGCAAAAATGCATGGGAAAATGAAGAAAAAAGAGAGGCGGCTATCAAATTGCTTAAAGCATTGACCTCAAGAAAATCTGCACAATTATTTTCATTTAAGACAGGTATGATATGCAATCTTAATACTGATATAAAAGGGATGAACTATAACGAATTGACATTGAGAGGGCTGGAACTGATAAATAATGCAAAAGAACTGGTAGGTCCACCTGACAGCTACGTTGACAGAACAGCTTGGGAAGAAATTATCGTAACTAAAATTCCATATGTTCTTGAAGGTAAGAATAAACCCGTTGAAGTATGGAATGAGTATTTGGAACATTTGAAATTAAGGGGTCTCATAAATTAAGTAATTTATTGAAAGTTCAGCACGGGGGCAAATAAATGAAAAATCCTTTTGAGAGGTTTAGACAGATATATAAGGATCTACCAATAAAACATAAAATGCTTTTGATATCATATTTCCAAATCCTTATACCAGTAATTATTATTGGTTTTGCAAGCTGTATGATATCGGAAAAAAATTATTCAGAAAAAGTCTGTAGATTACTCATTGTATATAATGAGAACAATAGAACTAAGGCTTTCTGATTGTATAAACAGTCTTACAAGCATGTCTCAGGACTTGCTCTATTATAATGATATTTATGAAAGATTGAAAGATAAAGATGAGATCAAGAATGAAGATGAAAGCGAGAATGAGGATAAAGATAATAGCAGTTCTTCAAGCCTTGATAAATATGAAAGAATCACCTCAACAATAAATACATTAAAAAAATATACAAATTCAAGAAACGAGATTCTTGGTATATACTTTGAATCGATGGATAGAAAAGTGAAATTTTTCAAGGACAGCAGCAGGTCAAAAGAAAGTATAGAAAACCTTGTCAGGTTTGAAGAAATGACCGCAAAGGCCAGGCAAGGTCATGGCAAGGTAAGGTGGTATTTTACCAAGAACACAAGCAAGGCTGAGCAAATTTTTTTGGTAAGGATTGTGTATGACAGAGATACCTTTAAAGAAATAGGTCTTATGGCTATTCGCATAAACAGGAATTATTTTGAATCGGTGTATAATGGCCTTGTCAATAAAGATATGAAGGATATAGCTGTAGTTTCAGCTGAAAACGAGTTTATCGTCAGCAGAAATAATGAATTTCCCTTTATGTTTGAAAATGATTTTTTAAAGAGTATTAAAACCAGAGAAGGAGCACTGTTTAACCAAAAACATGATTCACTTGTGACCTATGTGAGAATGAAAGATACGGAATGGAAGATTATATCGTATATACCGCTGAATGTGTTGTATAAAGACATAAATAATTTTAGGCTGATAATTATTTGTATATGTCTTGTTACTGTTTTTTTATTTACGTTATTAAACAGAAAATTATCCAACGATTTTATAATTCCTATTAATAGACTTGTTACAGGAATGAAGGAAATTCAGAAAGGTACCCATGTGGATGTAGAGATGGATAGGGATGATGAGCTTGGTTTTATAACAAAGACATTTAATGAAATGTCAAAAGAAATCAATCATCTTATAACATGGATTTATAGGGAGCAGATTACTAGAAAGGAAGCCCAGCTTAAGGCACTTCAATCTCAAATTAATCCTCATTTCCTTTTTAATACTTTGGAGTCTATTAATTGGATGGCGATGCTTAAAAATGTTCCTGAAATCAGTGAGACTGTTACAGCTCTATCATCGTTAATGGAAGCGAGTATTGGCAGGGATGACAAGCTTATACCTTTAAGGGAGGAGTTTAAATATATTGATCATTATATTTCTATATTAAAAAAACGATTTGAAGACAGGATACAGCTTTATGTATATGTTGAAAACAATGATATACTTGAAATAAACATACCCAAGCTATTGATACAGCCAATAATAGAGAATGCTGTCTATCATGGGATAGGAAATATAAACGATGTTGGCATCATAAGGCTTAATACCTTTATAAGGTATGGAGTCCTTATAATAGAGGTCGTTGACAACGGCATAGGTATGGACAATGAAAGCTTGAACAGACTTAATGAAATTCTGGCACTTGATAATGATACATATTTTAGATTGCGTGTAAATGAAGAAAGAAAAAGTATTGGTCTTGAAAATGTAAATAGAAGAATTAAGCTGTTTTACGGTGAAAAGTATGGACTTAGTATAAACAGTGAAAAAAATAAGTTTACTAAAGTAACTGTTTCCATACCTATTGACGGCTCTATAAAAACTAATTGAGGTGGGGAATTATGTTCAAAGTTATAATAATTGATGATGAACCTATAATCAGAAGGGGATTAAAAAATGTTATTGATTGGCATAAATATGATTGTGAAGTGTGTGCCGAAGCAGGAGAAGGTTTGAATGCTATAGAGATTATAAAGGAAATAAAGCCCGATATAATTTTTACTGACATTAAAATGCCAGGCATGGATGGGATTACTATGATAAGTGAAATTATAGATATTGTGCCTGATAGTAAAATAATTATACTTACAGGCCACAGAGATTTTGATTATGCGAGGGATGCGGTTAAATACGGGGTCTTTGAATTTTTGCTTAAACCGTCAAAAATTGAGGTTCTAAATGAGGTAGTTGAAAAAGCTGTTGCTGAATTAAAAAGAGCTCGAGACAAATATGAAGAAATAAATAAATTAAAAGTGCTGTTCGAACAGAATATCCCCATTTTAAGGGAGAAGTTTTTATATGATATAATATATGCCATCAATAAGGATCCTAAGGATATAACGGCTAAAATGGAGCTTTTTAATCTTGAAATAAACAATTTTTTCCTGATACTGGTGGAAAACGAAGTCAAGGAAGGTAAGGAAAGTACATTCGACAGATATAAGCCTCTTCATCAGTTAGGTATAATCAATACCTTCAAGGATCTTTTCAAGGATACTTTTGATGTAACAAGCATTTCTCTCGAAAGCAAGTGGACCGCTTTTATACTGCATATGAGGGTATATAATGACAGCTATGCAGAATTGATAGAGGAGAAATGTCTGAGCCTTCAACAGATAATTCAAAACTATTATGATTTTAATATTTCGGTTTCAGTTAGCTCGGAGGGTGTAGGTGCACTGGATTTACCGGCAAAATTGAGCGAATGCCATGAAGCATTGAGGTTTAAGTATTATTTGGGTAATAATCTTGTGATTTTCTATAAAGACTTAAATTCTTTCTTCAAGTACGAAAACTATTCAATGCTAGAGGTTTACAGTAATGAGCTTTTAGCAGGTATTAAGTCCGGTGATCTAAATGAGGTCAAAAGTAAGCTGCAGAATATAAGGGAATTTATATCATCTCTAGAAGAAAATGAAAGAAATATGGCATATTTAAAAATATACTTTGTAAATGTGACATCTTCCATAAATAACATAAGGTTGTCTATAAATGCAGCTGATGATGACAGGGGTCAATCAGGATCAAGTAAGATAAGCAGCTTCTATATTTATGCAGAGAACTGTGAAAACATTAAGGACTTAAACTCATTGCTTGAAGAAGTTGCTATAGATGTTGCTTCAAAAATTTATAACTTTAACAACAAGAGGATAAAGCTTATGGTTCAGAAGGCTGTAGATTATCTCAATAATCACTATAACGAACCTATAACTCTTGGTAGGGTAGCAGAAAATATATTTGTAAGCTCTTTCTACTTGAGCAGGATGTTTAAAAAGGAGTTGGGGAAAAACTTTATTGATTTTTTAAATGAAATAAGGGTTGAAAAATCAAAAGAGCTCTTGAAGGACGGCAAGTATAAAACATATGAGATAGCACAACTGGTGGGTTTTTCTGACTCACAGTATTTTTCAAAGACATTTAAAAAGTATTCAAATATGACGCCTACCGAATATAGGGAGTCAAACAGGCAAGGGTGACAGGATATAAATAGACAATTTTTAAAATGCAAATATGTTTATAATATGCCAAGCTGTACAATTGAAGAAACAAAAAGCAAAATGTTATACTTAATGTGAATAAGTATGCAAAATTTTGCTTTTTATTTTGTATTCTAAAGACATATTAAAAATAGGAGGTATATGTGTACTATGAAAAGAGTTTTCTTAAAAAAAGTTTCTGTCATCACAGCCATGTTTTTGCTTACATCGGTGTTTACTTTTTCACAACCGACATTAAATGCCGCTGCAAGTTACAATTATGGTGAAGCATTGCAGAAAGCAATTATGTTTTATGAGTTCCAGCGTTCAGGTGATATTCCTGAAGATAGTCGCAACAATTGGCGTGGCGACTCGGGTATGACTGACGGGGCGGATCATAACATTGATCTTACAGGCGGTTGGTACGATGCAGGAGACCATGTAAAATTCAATTTACCTATGGCTTATACTTCAACAATGCTTGCATGGAGTGTTTATGAAAACAGAGATGCTTATGTGAAAAGCGGTCAGCTCCCATACATTTTAGACAATATAAAGTGGGCGACAGACTACTTTATTAAGTGCCATCCTTCACCAAATGTTTATTACTATCAGGTTGGTGACGGTCAGGCTGACCATTCATGGTGGGGTTCTGCCGAAGTAGTGCTTGATGTTATGGAGAGACCATCATATGTTTTAACAGAAGCTAAACCAGGATCAGCTGTTGTAGCTGAGACTGCAGCAGCTTTAGCATCAGCCGCTGCCATCTTCAAGCCTACAGATCCTGCGTATGCTGCTGAATGCTTGAAGCATGCCAAGGAGCTTTTTGCATTTGCAGACAAAACAAGAAGCGATAAGGGTTATACTGCTGCAGAAGGGTTCTACGCTTCATGGAGTGGTTTTTATGATGAGCTGACATGGGCAGCTATGTGGATTTATCTTGCAACAGGTGATACAACATATCTTGATAAGGCAGAGTCCTACGAACCCAATTGGGAAAGGGAAGGAATCACCACTTTGATCAAGTATCAATGGGCACATTGTTGGGATCAGAAGCTATTCGGTGCTTTACTGCTTCTTGCAAGGGAAACAGGAAAGCCATTATACAAAGAAGCCATTGAAAGACACTTGGATTGGTGGGCAGGTAATGGAGCCGAAAAGATAAAATATACACCAAAAGGCCTTGCTTGGCTTGATAGATGGGGTGCTTTAAGATATGCAACAACAGAGGCATTTCTTGCTGATGTATATGCCGATTCCGAGGTTTGCAGTGCAAACAAGGTGAGTTCATACAAATCTTTTGCAAAGAGCCAGATAGATTATGCATTAGGAAGTACAGGAAGAAGTTTTGTTTGCGGATTTGGCGTAAATCCTCCAACAAGGCCTCATCACAGAACTGCACATGGTACCTGGATGGGCTACCTGGACTGCGATATACCCAATTATCACAGGCATGTATTGTATGGTGCACTTGTTGGCGGACCTGACAGTTCAGACGGTTATACAGATGATGTCAAAAATTATGAAAACAACGAAGTAGCTTGCGACTATAATGCCGGTTTTGTAGGGATCCTCGCAAGGATGTACGATAAGCATGGCGGAGACCCTATTCCTGATTTCAAAGCAATAGAAGAGCCGGAAGATGAGTACCTGACAATGTCAGCTGTAGCTGTTCAGGGTGATGCTGCTATGATAACAATTACACTGGGTAATCAGACTGCTTGGCCAGCAAGATCAAGCGATAAGCTTTCGTGCAAATATTTCATCGATATTACTGAAGGAATAAATGCAGGTCTTAAACCTGAGGACTACAAAATATCTATAAGCGGAACAACTACTGCAAAGGTAACAGGCTTGATACCCTGGGATGAGTCAAAAAATATATACTACATAAATATTGACTTTTCCGGAATTAAATTGTTCCCTGGCGGAGTAAACGATTATAAAAGGACAATCAGCTTTAATGTTAAGTTCCCATATGGTTCCAATGCTTGGGATACAAAAAATGATTTTTCCGCACAGGATCTTGAGGCATCATCAAGTTGGGAAGGTTCATTGACCAAATTTTTACCGGTTTACGATAATGGAGTATTGGTTTATGGGACAGAGCCTGGAAATAATCCGAAGCCTACACCAACAAAGCCTTCAAGTACACCAACTAAGCCATCGAATGAAGGAAAAACAATATCAGGATATATAAAGCCTGATTTTACATCAACTTCAGCTTCGGTATTATCCGGGTTTAATGTGACAATAAATGGAACATCAATTTCAGCCATAACAGATTCGAAGGGCTATTTTGAGTTGGAAAATGTAGCTCCAAATGCTTCAGGATACACCCTTACCATAAAGAAATCCGGAATGATGTCAAGGATTATAAGTGATATAGCAGTGTCAAACAAAGATATTCAATTATCAAAGCAAGAGGCACCGATACTGATTTGGGGCGGAGACAGCAATCAGGACGGCACCATCAACATGTCAGATATTATGGTTATTGCAAAAGCATTCAATAGTACATCTAATGCAGCTAATTATAATAAAGATGCTGATATTAACCAGGACGGATCGGTTAATATGAATGATGTAATTATAGCAGCTTTGCACTTTAATAAGACTACAGCAGATTATCCTGTTGTAGAAATAATATAGAGAAAAAGGAGGGGGTTGCTCCTTCAGAAAAAGGAGGTATGAGTGTATGAGTAAAGTTCTGTGTACAAAAAAAATAATTTATTATATTATGGTTGTCTCAATTTTGGTATCCTTAATACCTGTAACCTTTGTTGTTCGGGCTGCAGATGCTGCAGCAGATCCATTAAGTGCACCGGGAAATGACGACTGGCTTCATGTAGAAGGAAATAAAATTGTTGATAAGGATGGCAGAGAAGTTTGGCTGACAGGTACAAACTGGTTTGGATTTAATACCGGTTCAGGGATTTTTGATGGAGTATGGAGCTGCAATATGAAAGAAGCTATCAAAAACATGGCTGACAGGGGTATAAACTTTTTAAGAATACCTATGTCCGTTCAAATAATAAACGAGTGGGCCGCAGGTATCTATCCAAAGTCTCAGGTTAACGATTTTGTGAATCCGGAGCTGAAAGGAAAAAACAGTTTGGAGCTTTTTGACATAGCACTGTCAAATTGTAAGGAATTCGGCATTAAAGTAATGGTGGATATACACAGTGCACCTTCAGCAGCTATGGGTCATACAATACCTTTGTGGTATGACGGTTCATTTACAACAGAAGACTTTTACAAGTCCCTGGAATGGATAGCAGAAAGATACAAGAATGATGATACAATCCTAGCCATTGACCTAAAAAACGAGCCTCACGGCAAACCCAACCAGTCGGAAGAGTTTGCAAAGTGGGATAACTCAAAGGACAAAACCAACTGGAAATATGTTGCTGAAGAGGCAGGGAAAAGAGTTTTGGCTATAAATCCCAACCTTTTAATAATGGTAGAAGGTGTTGAAGCTTATCCGAAGCCTGGTTATGACTATACAGCGAATGATGTATGGGGTGAAGAAAGCAAATATTACTTTAACTGGTGGGGCGGCAACCTTAGAGGTGTAAAGGATTATCCGGTGGACTTAGGCAGCGGAAACAGCCAGTTGGTATACTCTCCACATGACTACGGTCCGTTGGTATATCAACAAGTTTGGTTCCATAAAGGTTTTAACAGGGAGACACTATATAATGACTGCTGGAGAGATAACTGGGCTTTTATTCATGAAGAGAATATTGCTCCGCTTCTTATAGGTGAATGGGGAGGATTCATGGATGGCGGGCCTAACGAAAGATGGATGAAAGCTTTAAGAGACTACATGATTGAAAATAGAATACATCACACATTCTGGTGCTACAATGCCAACTCGGGAGATACAGGCGGACTTGTAACCCATGATTTTATAACTTGGGACGAGGAAAAGTATGCACTGTTGAAACCGGCATTGTGGCAAAACAAAGACGGCAAGTTTGTTGGTCTGGATCATCAGGTTCCTCTTGGTTCTAATGGAATAAGCTTATCACAATACGATGATGGACCTGTAGTATCAACTGAACCTTCAACGGCAAAGCCTACACCAACAAGTACAAAACCGAGCAATACCACAACACCTACCACGCCGGCAAGTGGAGCAGGCAATAAGGTATCAGGGTATATCAAACCAGATTTTACCGATTCGGCATTAAAAGATGGTTTTAAGGTTGAAGTTGCTGGACAGTCATTAAATAGTACAACTGATTCAAAAGGATATTTTGAAATAGAGAATATTCCTAAAGCACTTAATACATATAGTATAAAAATAAGCAAAGCAGGATATGTTTCCAGAACAATCAGCAATGTAAATAATTCTGACAATACAGTCATAAGTTCCCAGGCGGAGCCGTTACCGCTTTTTGCAGGTGACCTTAATGGGGACGATAGTGTAAACATGTCGGATATACTTTTGCTTGCAAAGGCATTCAATACTACTAAGGACAGCAGCGATTATAACCAAATTAGTGACTTTAATGGAGATGGAAGCATTAATATGAATGATGTTATGATAGTTGCAAGATACTTTAACAAGACTTCAGCAGATTACTAGAAGTATAAAAAAGTATAAAAAATAACTTCAT
>Ga0179944_1038139_pt1 | contig 18525 bp, 15 predicted proteins | sample AD_STIC10_sludge_FD_135921 | JGI IMG/M metagenome (GOLD analysis project Ga0179944, IMG submission 135921) | Active sludge microbial communities of municipal wastewater-treating anaerobic digesters from Illinois, USA - AD_STIC10_MetaT... | ecosystem: Engineered > Bioreactor > Anaerobic >... | reverse complement strand
GATGGTATACATTGACATGAGTAAATGCGTGTGATAAAATTTTGGCGTAAACATATTATAGTAATTTCGGAATAAGTGGATAAAAACTTTATGAAAAAATTGTGGTATTTATAAATATTTTGCGTTAAAGTAGCATAATTTGTATTTTTTATTTAAGGGCTTAATTGAATGCATTATCACCATATCTTATAAATTTAGTTGTTTTGGATTTTATCTTCATAATAAATTTGCTTATTGGGTGGGATATAATGGATAATAAAGAGAAATATCTTAAAGTATTAAATATTATTAGAGGGCTAATAATATTTAATTTTATAGCCATATTATTTGTAGCATTTGTTCTTCCTGGTGAACGCGGTACATCTGGACTTGAGACATCTCCTACTGTGTTGGAGTTTACGCCTGTTCCTTCTGAGATTGAATCAACAGAGCCTGTGACTCCAGAGCCCACAAGCTCAGAGACTGCTACAGCTGTGCCAACAGAAGATCCGACAGAGGCACCAACTGTGGCATCAACAGAAGCACCAACTGCGGCACCAACAAACACACCAAAACAGCAGCCGACGAATACACCGAGGCCTACAGCTACAAAGTCGGTTATAAAGACTCCGACAAAGAGGCCGCCGACGCCGACAAAGAAACCACCGGCAAAGAGACCACCAACACCGACAAAGAAGCCATCGACGCCGACAAAACCACCAACACCGACAAAGAAACCACCAACGCCGACAAAAGGAATTAGATTTTAAGGCATAAATAAAATTAGAGGAGAGATAAAAATGTTCAGTAGTAAAAAAAAGTCAGTTAAAAGTCTTGTTATGATGCTTGTTTTTATACTATGCATAAACAGCTTTGGAGTTATGAACCAGGCAGACAGCAGTAAAAGGACTGTGTTTGTGAATGGCAAGGAACTTAGGGCAGTGCCAGGTGCGATTGAATCTGAAGGGATTACATATTTTCCAATGAAAGAGCTGTGTGATGCACTTGGCATTATAGTACTGCCTATTACCACCGATACATATAAACTGACATATGCCAAATTGAACAGGGAGATGACAATCACCATAGGGAATAAGACAATTATCATCAATGGGATTTCTCATACCGTTCCTTTTAATGTGATGGGAGCATATCCTATTGAAGAAAAAAAAGATGTATATATGATTTCTTTGAAATATATTGTTGAGCAGTTTGGCGGAGAAGTAAGTTTTTCACCTGAAATCAACAGGATTTTTGTAACGGGGGATAAACCCATTGAGTTTAAGGATAAGACTTTTGAAGAGATAGTACGTTCATTGATAAAAAAACCTGAAGGGAATATATATAAGTTTGATGTTCAGGAAGTTTTTTCTTTGGACTTATCAGGAAAGGGTATAACCAGTGTTGATGAACTTAAATATTTTGAGAACCTTACATATCTGGATCTTAGAAACAATAACATAAGTGATTTGTCTGCCCTTGAGAACTTAAAAGGGTTGACTGCTTTATTTGTTAAGGGCAACAATTCCTCATTGGATGCTATTACACCAATATTGATGTTTTACGAAAAAATAAAACAAACTGACATCAGTTTTGATATAAAATTGGACAGCAATTTAGAAACAGCTATAAGAAAAGCAATCAAAAAGGAGGACAAAAATGATAAAATAGAACCAAAGGATTTAAGAGGTATAAACGAATTTAATGCCACTGATAAAAAGATTCTTTCAATTGAGGGGCTAAATTACATGGTAAGCTTGAAAAAGCTTGATTTGTCGAATAATAGCATATTAGACATAAAACCTCTTAAGAACCTTACAAAGATTGAAAGTCTTAAATTAAACAATAATGGTATATCAGACATAAGCATTTTAAGCAAATTCCAAAAAATGACTGTGTTAGAAGTATCAAATAATAAAATAAAGGATTTAAGTCCCCTGAAAGAATTGAAGAGTCTTAACGTCCTTAAGCTAAGTGCTAATGCCATTACTAATGCTTCACCAATTAGTGGACTTATAAATCTTAGGGAATTATATATTAACAATAATAGGCTTAAAGATACATTTGAACTTGAAAAGCTTGTGCACTTGGATACGCTTTATTTAAAGGATGCAGATCCTGATGATGCTACAAAGGTTACAACTGCTATACCAAATGAAAAGCTAAAGGTATTCAAGAATCTTTTTACAAAATTGAAAAATACTGATCTCACAAAGGAAGAAGTCGGTTTAGCAACAACAGTAACACCTACATCGTCTCCAGGTCCGGCAGATACAATTCTTCGCTATACCGTAAATAAATCGGCATATACTGTGAATGGTATTGAGTATAAGATGGATCAGGGAGTTTGGCCTGTTATAAGAAATGGAAGAACTGGAATGCCGGTAAAATATATAGCAGATCATATTGGAGCAACCACAGTATGGAATGGAGAAGAAAGAAAAGTTACAATTAAATTTGGCACAAAGGTAATAGATCTTTATGTTGATATTGACTATGCCATGGTTGATGGGAAAATGACAAAGCTGGATGTTGCACCTTTTATAATTAATGGTAGAACAATGATTCCATTGAGGTTTGTAAGTGAATCACTGGGACTTGAAACAGAATGGAATGCAGAAAAGCAAGAAATAACGCTTAAAAAATGAATAAATATAATAATTATAAATTATAAGGGAGGTCTGAGATATGCCTTTCAAAGTAACAATATCCGGAGGTATTACTCTTGAAAATTGTATAGAGTCAGTAAGTTGTAGGGTTGATACACCTAATGACTCAGATGCAAAATCAAATTATGTTGGAAATGTACTTGAAATAGTGGGCAAGATAGGATATGGAGAAGCTACTATAGATCTTTATTCTTGGTCACTGTTGCCATCCGATGATGGTCAGGCTTACAGGAATGTTGATATTGAGGTCATAGGAGAAGATAAAAAAACTATTAGAAAGGTGACTTTTCCTAATGCTTTTGTTGTGGATTACTCTGAAACATATTCTTCGTCCTCAGGAAAAGGATTATTCAGCCTCTATTTAAAACAGAAAAAAGACAAAAATGATGTTGTTTCTGTAAGTGGATTATAGTTTAATTATCTGAAAAATACTACTAAATAATTACTTAATTCTGACTTTTATATTTGAGAAACTAAGGGGGATAAAAATGGATATCATTAATCAAACAAATAGATGTATTCTATTTGAAGAAATCAACCCGGAGAGATTGGACCTCCTGACTCTTGTAGGTGATGTCAAGGGGATTGACAGTCTTGATGATGAAAAAATTAAAGAGATTAACAGGGAGCTGCTTGTAAGAAGTTTTGATGAGTTCCTGGAAAAGTTTTCACCAAGTGTTTACTCATTTTTTAACGCAGCTGCTGATGATGGAAAAGGTGCTGTTGTTTATACCTTAAAGAGACCGGAAAATATACCGCCTGAGTATATTTCTGAAATCAAGCTTGACCACAACAATGACTTCCTTAAAATGCTTTTTACGTTGATAGACACAAAAAGAAGTCAGGGTATTATAAATGTTGACTTCAGGTTTGACAAGGTTTTGGATATGATATCTCCGAAAAAGGTAATGGATGATATAAGACAGGCCAGAAAAGAAATACACTATCTCTATGACAAGTATGAAGAATTGGATGAGGGCGATCCAAAAAAGCTTGATTTGGGAGATAAATTAAACTATAAATTTGAAGAAGCAAGACAGAACTATAATAACGTTATGGCAATGCTCCCTCTTGCGATAGAAGATATCAAAACAAGGCTTCTTTTAGGAGGCGGAGAAAATGGTGGGGAAGCACAGGCTGTCTCGGTAGGTATGCTTTCTATAGGTGAAACAGGGGAGCTCAAAATAATTGAAGCACCTAAAGAAGAAAGCAATGCACTTATGCTTGCTTCTGAAAACAGCAACAACAGCCTTGTTACAATTTTTCAGTCAGATTATGATGCTGTTACCGATTCGCCATCTTCCTATGTTAAAGATCTTGTGGTAAGGACATTTTGTCCCTTGCCTGCTACTTTGACAGAGGTTGATGTTGATAGAGAGATTGCCAATTACAGAGCATACCTTGAGTTTTATACAAAAGCGAAGGATGATTTTGTTAAAGCATCCAAGCCTTTGGTTGAAAAGATACTTGGTGTAAAAATGTTTTTTGATCAATACAATACAAAGACAAGAGGAATGAAGCCTTCACTTATCATTTCAAACAATAAGCTTGATATGACTGTAAAAAGCAACAATATACCAAGGCTCGAAACATACCTCAATACAGTAAATGCAAAAAATGATTTTTCAAATACAGTATGGTTCGGGGTTGTTCCGGCAATTGAATTAGAGTCTGCTGGAAAGCCAAAAATAGGAAGAGCAATATTTTCCGGTAATAAAGAAGTTAAAAAAGAAGGGAATACTCTTGAGTCTCTTACAGCACTGTTACAGGTACTTAAAAAATACAGGGTTCAGGTATTCTTCAACTTCCAGGCAAATGATGAAACTACATTTAATAACCTTGCAACAATGGGTGTTGATAAGTACATGGATAAATGTCAGATGATGACAAGACAGGATTATAGTGAGTTTGCTATTCCGTGTCTGCCAAACTTCACAATAATTCCCAAGGACAAATCAGGAGTTGTTATTGACACAATAATACAGAAGACTGAAGATGGCAAAGTTAAGGTTTCAGATTCCAAAGAAGATATAATGAAGCTATGGATACAGGGGGTTTATGTTGATGCTTCGTATGTAGCAGCAGGAATAGTAGCTGCATATCAGTGTCCTGAGTACCTCAAGGAAATATTTAAAAATGCCAGCAGGAATTATCCGGGAGTAAGGTTTGATATTGAAAGAGAAGATTACAGCTTAAAAATGGTAACAACTATGGCCAAGGAAATAACAGGTTTTACCAATAATATAAAGGATGAAATTAATAAGAGAAGCTTTGGATTTGTATTCTCTTCTGAAAATGCACAGGTAGAGGGCAAGGATGTTAAGAGAATTACTGTTTATAAAGCTAGAAGTCTTGCTATGACAGACAACGGCTTTGACTCAATATATAAAACAACAGTAAGTACATATATTGAAAGAATATTAAGATTTACAACAAATGACTTTAAGCAGGACAAAATTGAGTCATTTTTCAGTAACAATCCAAGGAGCCAGAAGGAAGTATGGAAGGCTGACTGCAAGTTTATTAATTCAATTGTGCAGCCAGGTGATGATCTGAACTATTCAATAGATGAAATGACAAATATGTGCAATATAGATTTAACATTCAATGGTAATGTTAAGAATCTGGAAGTTATTATTTCCAAGAATTAATTTCAATTATGGAGTATTAATGCATTCAGTATTAATATATATTAAACAAATTTATTAAACAATAAGGAGGGTTCAATTATGGCATTCAAACTAGCTGTAACACCTGCAAGTGTAGGCGGAGGAGGAGATTCCTTTAATCTCGATGAGAAGGTTATTAAGTCTGTTGTTTACAAGACAGATACTCCTGATGATTCAAATGCAAGATCACACGATGTTGGAGCAATCCTTGAAATCAGGGGAAATCTATTACAAGCAGCTGAGGAAGATACTAAAAAAATGGCAAAATGGTCGCTTGAAAGTGCTCTGCCATATAAGAATGTAGTTGTTACTCAAACTGCTGGTAGCTTTGTTATGAGGGAATATACCTTTACAGAAGCTTTTTGTGTAGATTACATTGAAGAATTCAATGATACTGAAGGTGAAGGAAAGTTTACTCTCATAATGAAGCAAAAGAGAGAAAACATCAAAGACGTTAAGATTGAAGGCGGATATGGTGCATAAGGATATTCCTTGTGACTATGTTTATTGCTACATAAATGTATAATGTTTAGCAGGATTTAAAAGGCAGAAACTTCTGCCTTTTAAATCCTATAATTACTGTTTTTGATGTCTTAAGAAATTATGGTGTATTTACACCACAATTTCTTAAGACAGCATTAAGTTTTCAAAACCATTTCAAAATATAAAAAAGAAATAATATATTTAATTAACTTTTTAAATACAGGTGAAACAGGATGGAGTACTATATATTATTACAGGATGATAGAGTAACAAACTATGCTGAGCCAATAGGAATATCAAAGGTAATAAATAGGGATTTGGTTAGAAATGCAAATATTGAGGCATTAAATACAGATCCTGTAATGGTTTATATAAAGGAAAAGGACGAATGCGATTATATAGACATTATTGATAAGCCTGTTTTACTTATATCAGATAAGATCAAACAGGTGTTTCGCATGTTTGGAAAAGGAGAGTTTTATAAACCTGTTGTTTTTGGAGATCTCAAGCGTATGGAGACACACATCTACCATCTTGTTATCCCTAGGAAGATAGATTGCCTTTCAAGGTTGAGCGAGTTCAATCCGGATGGTACAATAAAGAGATTGGTGCTAGACAGTAATAAGTTACTCGGGGAGCATATATTTTCAGTAAATGGAATACATGAATGCTTTATCATTGTAGATCTGGATGTAGTTGAGAGCATAATTAGAAGTGATTACCTTGGAATTAAACTTAAAAAGGTTGAGGTAGATTAAAATTAACAGTTTTAATCAAAAGCTTTGAAAGGATTATTGATATGAAAAACTATTATGAAATTTTGGGAGTACAAAGAAATGCGACTCTTGAAGAGATTAAAAAAGTATATAAAAAGCTTGCAAAGAAGTATCATCCAGATGTGAACCAGGGCAATAAAGAGGCTGAGCAAAAGTTTATTGAGATTAAGGAAGCATATGATACATTAAGTGATGAAAGTAAAAGGAAATCGTATGATACCAAGCTTGACGGAGGCAGCGGCGAGTCTTCCCAGCATCAGGGAGGAAGGCCAAAAAGTTCAAAGTCGGAGCCTGCAGAGCCTGCCAAGTTTGATTTTGAAGATGTTGAAAGAAGCTTTGAAAGGTTTTTTGGATTTAATCCCAGAACCAACAAAGTTAATATAGAAACTGAAAAACAAAAGGAAAAGAAAAAAAATCCTCTTGATACCACAGCTGCTTTTGAACAATTCTTTGGATTCAGGAGAAAAAAGTAATTTTGATTATTTTTTAAGGGGGTTGCTTTATGGGTAATAGTGGGAAAGTACCCGATGTAAAGAATAATATCAAGAAATTTGTCAATGAAAAAAAAATGGAGACCTATTCTGACAAGAAAAAGGCTCTTTGGATTATGATTATTGATATTCTTATAGTTATTATTACTCTAGGTACATTATACTTTATATTTTTCATTGATAATGATAAGCCCATACTTGACTATTTTGGTTATGCTGCTGTTATATTGATTCTTTGTTTTGGAGTGTTTAAGTTTATTTCCATTGGCTTTAGCAGTTCAAAAGGCTCAAGTATAACAAAAGTTATTTTGGTAGATGATGATGGGTCAAGTATTAAGACATGGAATATAAAGGGTAAGGTATCACTTCTCATTGGAAAAAACTCGAATGAAAATGAGGTTGATATAGATTTATCTGAAACCACATATTCATCTTTGGTAAGCAGACAGCATGCAGTAATGAATTTTGCAAAAGATAACTGGTATATTGAGGATATAGGCTCCTCTAACGGTACCGGATTAAAGAAGGAAAATGATGATTTCAAGTTAAAGCTTGAAGCAGGAAAACAATACGAATTAAGTGCAGGAGATACGCTTTACATAGCAAATACCAAGCTTGTTTTGAAATAATTATTAAAAGTATTAGAAAGTTGGAGGAGTTAACATGCCTAGTGATTTGGTTAGATGCCCTAATGGGCATATGTATAATACAAAAAGATATGGAAATAAATGTCCATTTTGCGATGCGGGGCTAGAAAAATCTGGCAATAAAGTTATGAGGCCTGTAATGGATGGAGATAAGACACAAACTACCGATGATCCATTAGGTATTGAGCCTGTTGTTGGATGGTTGGTTTGTATTGATGGCGAGCAAAAAGGAAAAGACTATAAGATAAGAAAAGGAAGAAATTTTGTCGGAAGATCCGATGATATGGATATTGCCATAATTGGAGATATATCAATCTCAAGAAGGAATCATGCATCAATAAGCTATGATCCGAAGCAAAGAGTTTTTTATCTTATTCCGGGTGAAGGTGCAGGTATGGTCTATAGAAATAATGAGGTTGCATTTGTACCTGTGGAATTATCACCATATGATCTTATTGAGATAGGCAAATGCAAATTGATATTTATTCCTTTATGTGGTGTGCATTTTGATTGGGAAAACGATGATAAAGAGGAATGATTCTTATGACGGAGTACTTGCAAGGTCCATATGTTTTTGTGCTCGTATCTTTATTAGCAGTCTGTATACTTATTTTTATAAGGCAGCGTTTAAAAAATGCGAAGAAGGATAACTACATTCTCATTGGTAACGGACAGACGATAGGTAAAAGGGACGAGCAGGAGGACAGCTTTTCTACAGTAGAAAATGAAAAAGGTATTATGGCTGTATTGGCAGATGGTATGGGAGGATACACTAATGGAAAAGTTTCTTCAAGTATTGCTGTTAATACATTTGCTGATGAGTTTTCAAACTCATATAGCATTTATCCAATAGAGGATTTCTTCAGGAATGTATCACGAATAAGCAATAGGGCTATCCTCGACAGATCAAAAGGGGCAAGGTCAGGTACTACTCTTGTATCTGTTATTATTACCGATGAAATGCTTTATTGGGCTTCTATAGGTGATAGTGCAATAGCTCTTTTTAGAAATGGCGAGGTAATTAACTTAAACAAAAAGCATATATTCGAGTCAGAGCTAGAACAGCAATATATATCCGGTAAGATATCTGAAGCTCAGATGCTAAATAACCCCATGAAGAAAAGAATAACAAGTTATCTTGGTGCTGAGGTTCTAAAGGATATAGAAATATGTGAGAAGCCTATTAAGCTTAAACGTGGTGATAAGGTTATATTGTGCAGTGATGGTGTGTATAACAGCATTTCTGAAATTGAAATGGAGACAATTTTAATGGCAAAGCTAAAGCCATATGAGGTTGCCGAAGAAATAATTGAGATGATAAAGGCTAAGAATTTCCCAAAACAAGATAATGCTACCATTGTTATTTTGGAAGTATGTCAGTAATTTAGTTACTAAATTTTTTACCATGTAATTTGGTATTATTACATAGTATATATAGGGGTTATGCCGGAGGTTAACAATGAGGAAGAACAGCATTGAATTTAAAACAGGCTTTACTTCAGAAGCAGGAACATATAGAACAAATAAAGATTTCTTTGCATATTCAGAATTGGATGACTATGCATGTTATATAGCTGCAGATGGTTTGGATTCAGATGAAGAGGTTAAGAGTGCTGAATTGGCGACAAACTGTTTTTTTGAATACTTTTTGGAAAATCCAACCATGTCAAGGAGAAAAATAAAAAATTATATAATGCATGTACATAAAAAACTTGTTGCAAACAGTACAAGTGTAAGACTTAAATCAAGCATGGTAATAATGGTTACAGACTACACCCATGTTATTTGGGTTGTTTCCGGCAATGCAAGACTTTACCATTTCAGAAATGGTGGATTTAGCTTCAGAAGTAAGGATCAGAGTGTTGCTCAGATGATGGTTGATGCCGGTAAGATTTCGGAGGAAGAATGTAATACTCATGATGAACGCAACAATCTGACAAACTTTATTGGTCATGCAAAAGGATTTACCCCATTTATATCAAAGAAGTTCAGGTTGAATGATGGGGATGCTGTAATAATGTCTACAGCAGGATTCTGGGAAAATATTGACACACTAGACCTGGTAGAAGCATTAAAAGCAGGCACTGAGCCGGATGAAATCGTATGTGGTCTTGAGGACTTATTCCTGTCAAGACAAAGCAAGGTTATAGATAATTATACAGTTGCTGTAATACTTATGAATAAAGTCTACAAGGAAGGACCAAAGCAGGATAAAAGGCTGAAAATGGCTAAAAAGATTGCAATGGTCCTCGTTCCTATAATAATTGTCACATCAATTGGTTTGATTGTGCGAAATGTTAAAAAGAAAAACCTTGTGAAAGATGCCTTCCAGTATGAGCAGGATGGAGATAAAAATATTAAGGATAAACTGTATAGTCAGGCTGAAGAGGCATATTCCAACGCAGTAAAAGCGATTAAAGCAATAAATGAAAAGGAAGCACTTCAAAGAGTTGAAACAAAGCATTCAATATTAAAGAAAATGCTTGAAGGTAACGAACAGTATGACAAGCAGGATTTTAAGAATGCCAATACAAGCTACACTACTGCAATGGGAAATCTTAAGTTCTTTTCTCAATATGATAACATTGCTTTTAGTAAAGAAGAAATGTATAACATTTTAGATAAAAAAATTAAAAACACAAAAAACTGTCTTAATGTTATAGATTTGTACAGTAAAGGGAATAAGCTGTTTGATGAAGGAAATTTTGCTGAAGCGAAAAAGGCTTTTGAAGATGCCAAGAAATTGGCAAATGAGATCTATTATACTGATATGGCAGAAAAGTCAGAAAAAAAAGCGGATGAAGCTAATGAGAAATTAAAGGAAATTGAAAAAGATAAGGGTAAGAAAGTTGAGCAGGATAAACTTTTGGCTACCTTTATAAATGAGGTTAAGACAAAATGGAAGGAAATGGAGGATTTTGTTAAGGACGCAAAGACTTTCGAGGCCAAAGAATATGAAAAGGCTATAGTAAGATATAAAAAAGCAATTGAGAAATGTGAGGAAATAGCTAAATTATCCAGTAATGAGGATTATAAGACAATTAAGGATAAAGAAGAAGTGACAGAAATGAAGGAGCTTAAGGAAGTAGCAAAGAAGCAAACTGATTTTGAAGATAAGGTTATTGACTTAGAAAAGAAAAAAGAAGATGAGGCAGCTAAAAAGGCCGGATAATTTAAATATATTATTTGTGATGTGATTTATTAAAATATAGTAGGTATGAAAGAAGAGGGGGATAATTTATGTCAGCTTATGTGGTGCATGGAGCAAAGTTAAGGTGTTCATTTGGGACTCAGATAAGCACTTTCCAAGTGGATCGTAATGCTTTTATCTGCGACAAGCCGCAGGGCAACATGATGGATTACAAGTCAGACGAAAACATATTTTCCTTTGGATTATGCTTCAGTCTTGCTAATCCTGATGTTCAGAAAGCAACATCAGCAGCAGGTGGTGTTCTTCAAATGATGCCATGCAAACCTAATACGAAGACACCATGGCTCTTGGTAAAAGAGGATGTTTTAGTGGATTCGGAGCCTGCATTGCTTGATTGTTCACAAACTTTGTGTATGTGGGCGGGATTAATTAGTATTACGGATAATGGTCAATAATTAAAATAAATATGGAAACGTTAAAGAAATCACTGCAGATTGAGATAGCGAAAAGTTCTTATTACGTTTCTTGGGTAGGGGGGATTTTATGAGCAGCAATACTACAATAGCTTATGGTAATGTAAAGATTAATTCACCTTATGATATTAAGACCATTCTTAGTTTAAGAATGGAGAGAAGCATTAACGATCATGCAAAGATATACATATCAGGTATTATATCGGAAGAAAATAAAGCAAAATATGTGGAGCAGGCAACAATAAAAGACATAATTGAAGTTACACAAACAGACGATAATTCTGCTACTACCAAGCTTTTTAAAGGTATTGTAACTGAAATAGAGATAAAGGCTTCTAGAGGTGTATACTATATAGATATTGTAGGGGCTTCTTCTACCTTCAATATGGATATAAAGCTTAAAAGGCGGTCATTTCAGGATAAGGATATGGCCTATACTGATCTTGTAAAAAAGGTTATTGCCGACTATCCTGGGGACTCCATAGACATGGCTGCTAAGGGCAAAAAGCTGGAAAAGTTTATAATTCAGTATGATGAGACGGACTGGGAATTTTTAAAGAGAATGGCATCGCATTTTAATACCAGCCTTGTTGCCGATCAATTATCGGATAAACCTAAGTTTTGGTTTGGAATACCTGAGGGAGGAAGCAAGGGTAATTTGGATGAGTTTAACTACAATATAGGCAAGAGGATTGAAGAATATAGACAACTATCTGAAAATAGAGTCGATGGTATTGATGTGGCTGACTTTACCTATTTTGAAGTAGAAACCGAGAAAATATTGGATATTGGGGATTCAGTTTCATTTAACAATATAAATTTATATGTATCCAAATCAATGAGTTTTATTAAAAATAGTGTCTTAAGGCATGTATATTTTCTTGTACCTAAGAAGGGTTTGACTCAGGATCTTTTATTAAATGAAAAAGCATGTAATAAAGCAGTAGAAGGCAAAGTGATTGAAGTAGAGGAAGATCATATAAGGGTTCATCTTGACATTGACAAGGAACAGCCAAAAGATAAGGCATATTGGTTCCCTTATTCTACCGGTCATTCTTCTGAGGGTAATACAGGGTGGTATTGTATGCCTGAGCTTGATGATAAAGTTAAATTATACTTTCCTACAAACAGGGAAGAAGAAGGAGTTATTGTTGACTCTATTAGAAGAAGGATAAAAGGCGGAGATAAGATACAAAATCCTGATGAAAAGTATTTTAGAACTAAATTTAAAAAGGAAAACAAATTTACGGAAAAGGAACTTGCTTTTTCTGCAAAGGATGGAACAGTTTTTATAAGTTTGCATGACGAAAAAGGAATAGAAATATCATGTGATAGTAAGCTTATTATTGATACCGATTTTGATCTTATTATTCATGGGGATACGATAAATATTGAATCCTTTAAGGACATAGAGATTACTTGTAACTCAAGCAGTATAAAAATGGCGAATGACCAAACACATATTAGTGGACCGATTGAAATACTAAAGAGTAAAAAAGTTAATTATTAATTGTATTGTATTTGGAAATAATGGACGTTTTAAAAGCTGAATTAATGATATCATACAAAAAATACTTGAATAAGGGTATTCATGAAATACATTGTTCAAGTATTTTTTGAAATATCCTAAAAGGAAATGTTAGAAATTTATATAAGATAGGGAAAGCATTTGATATGGCCTAGGGGAGGATGAACGTATGCACTGGAAAAGTACAGATATATCTAAAACCGATCTGGAAAGACTGAGAGCGGGAAAGCTTACACAAGAGAATAAAAAGAAAAAGAAGAAGTCGTCACCAAAGGGAAAGGGTGTATACAAAAAGTCAAAAAGCCCTAAAGCTAAAACTCAGGCTGCTAAAAATGTATGCACTTCAGGTGACCCTGTAAACGTTGTAACAGGAAGCTTTTACATAGATGCAACAGACCTTTTGATTGAAGACAGAGGCATTAATCTTGAGATAAAAAGAAAATACAATTCAACTGACGAATCGACAGGCCCAATGGGAAAAGGCTGGACCTTTGAATTTGAAAGCAGGATAGAACTTCGTGGCGATGAATTGACCTATGTTTATCCCGATGGAAGCGTTAAGGAGTTTGAGAAAAAGGACGAAGGCTGGATAAACGCAAGTGACGATGATGAGTTGGATAAGCTTACGGAGCTTGAGAACGGCCAATTCTCGTTAAAAAACAAAGATAAGAAAACATATATATATGACAAAGACGGAAAGCTCATTTCCATTTCAGACAAAAACAACAACACCCTAAAAATATCATATAATCATAAAGGCGAGATTGATAGTATCATAACCCCCGGGGGCAAAATAATAACATTTACATGCAGCTCGGGCAAAATACTTCAGATTACCGACAATATAGGCAGAACTGTAAAGTACAAGTATTTCGGAGACAACCTTTCGGAAGTTACACTTCCTAATGGAGGAACGGTAAAGTATACCTACGAGCAGGGGTGGATTACAACTGTTACCGACCAAAACGACATTACATATGTTAAAAACGAATATGATGAAAAAGGCCGGGTAATAAAGCAGTTCGATAAAAATGGAAACATCACCGAGATAATGTATAATGACGATGACAAAGAGAACGTCTTTATTTTCCATGCTACAAATGTGGTTGAAAGGTATAGGTACAACGATAAAAACCTTTTATCCGAAAGGGTTTATCCTGACGGCACCACTGAAATGTATACTTATGACATATATGGTAATAAGGATTCCGTTACAGATCCTTTGGGAAGAACAACTGAATATGTATACGATAAAGATGGATATCTATTGGAAGAAATATATCCAAACGATTACACTGTTACCAATTATTACGACAGCTTCGGCAATCTTATAAAGACTAAAACAACAGGCGGTTCCGAGAAACTGTATGCCTATGACGGAAAGGGCAATATTATTGAGGAAAGAGTCCTGATTGAAGATGACATATATGCTGTAACGAGTTATTCCTATGATGAGCACGGAAGGCTCATTGAGAGGGTTGACCCTGAAGGAAACGTGACGGAATTTGAATATGAGGACCATCACATTGATAAGCCCACCGTAATAAGGGATGCGGAAGGAAATGTATTTAAATACAAGTATGATAAAGCAGGCAGAATGCTGTCCATTACCACATCCTACGGGACTGTAGAGTATACATATAATGAGATTAACAAGGTGACAAAGAAGGTTGATGCATTAGATAATGTTACCCAAATGGAATATGACATGATGGGTAACCTTGTTAAAAAGATACTTCCCGGCAACAAGGATGATGGGGCTCAATACGAGTTTTATTATGATGACATGGATAGGCTTGTTAAGACTATTGACCCCCTCAAGAATGTAATGGCTTTAAAGTATGATATCCATGGGAACTTGATTAAGGAAATTAACCCTAACTTTTACAATAGGGATGCCGATGACGGTATTGGGGTTGAGTATATATATGACCAGAGCCAGAGGAAAATAAAGAACATCTATCCTACAGGAGGCGTTGGAAGGACAAAATATGACTCTGTCGGAAATGTAATAAAAACCATTGAGCCAGGAAGATATGATGCATATACTGACGACGGTGCAGGAAATGAGTATGTATATGATGATCTTAACAGGCTTACCCTCATAAAAGACCCTGAAGGAAACACAATAAAGGCTTTTGAGTATGACAGTGACGGCAGAGTGGCCAAGGAGTTTAACGGTAAAGGCCATGCAGCTATTTACAAATACAATTTGGCGGGATGGCTTATTGAAAAGAGGGTTCCCGTAGATGAAAAAGACTCGAAGGTGCAGTATAACATCACGGTGTACAGCTACGACAAAGCAGGCAGAAGGGTTGAAGAAAAGGTTTCAAGGGAGTATGTGGACGAAAAGGAATGCCCTGAGGAATGGAATGTTATAAGCTATGTATATGACAAGAACAACCGTATTGTAGAGGTTTCGGACTCCACAGGAGCAAGGATCGGATATTCCTACGACTGCCTTGGCAACAGAACATCGGAAATAATTAAAATAAATGACAATAAAAATAAGATCATAAGATACAGGTACAATAGCGTTGGCTTGCTTGAAAAGAAGATTGAGGAAATAGATGGGGACGATATTATTGAAAAGTCTGAAGGCAAGGCAATTGCCCAGACCCTTTACGATTATGACGGCAACTACAACCTTACTGGTGTCACAACTCCTCTCGGATATAAAACTCAGGTAAGCTACGACAAAGCGGGGAGAATCACGGAGGTTACCAAGTTTGTAGGCAAGAACGAGAAAAGAACCACCTATTATGAATATGACAGTGCAGGCAATCTGGTTAAAGAAACAGACTGCAACGGCAACTCCATAAAGTATGAATATGACAGCATGAATAACAGGATAAGGATAATTGACAGGGAAGGCGGGGTCACAAGGCTGTTTTATGACGAAGCGGGCAATGTGATTAAGAAGGTATCCCCTGGAAATTATGATCCTAAAACAGATGACGGAATAGGAACATCCTTTGTATATGACAGCCTTAACAGGCTCACGGAGGTTGTTGATGCCCTTGGAAATGTTGTACAAAAAATGAAATTCAATGGTGCCGGTGAGCTTGTTGAGAAGATGGATGCAACAATGCAGGCGGCAGAATACAAATATGACATAGGCGGCAGAATAAAGGAAATATCAACACCCGGAGCGAAGCTAAAGGGAGTTGCATCACAGCAGTACACATATGATGCAATGGGCAATATAACAGGGATTAAAGACGGAGAAGGCAACCTGACCCAACATAAGCTTGATTTATGGGGAAGGGTGACAGAAATAGAAAAAGCTGACGGAAGTATAGAAAAGTACAGCTATGACCATGCAGGCAATATTGTATGTTCCGTTGACGGAAACGGAAATGCCACAGAATATGTATTCAACAGCTTAAACAAGCTTTCACAGATTGTGGACCCTATAGGAGACAGCATAACCTTCAAATATGATTTACAGGGAAGGGTTGTCCGAAAGGTAGACAGGAATAGAAAAATAAGTGAATTCATATACAATCAGGATGACAGCATAGTACTTAAAAGGGATATGGCATCAGGCTATCGTGAGGAGTACGCCTACAACTTAGACGGAACCCTTAAGTCAGCTGTAAATGATGCTGTTAACTACAACTATGAGTATACCCCTGATTTGAAGCTCAAGTCAAAAAGAGCAAACGGAAAGTCCATAATAAATTACAGGTATGACAGGGATGGCAACCTTATAGAGCTTAAGGATATTTTGGGAAAAGTTACTACCTACAAATATGATGAGCTCGGAAGGCTGTCAGAGGTATGGGATGCATCACAGAAAGAGGCTTCATACACATATAACCTCGATAACACAATAGCTTCAATATGTTATGGCAATGGTACAACAGTGGAATACGGCTATGATGAGGATAAAAATATAACCTCCATAGTGTCAAGGAATAAAGACGGTGAAGAAATAATCTCGCACAAGTATTCCTATGATAACAACGGAAACCAAATTGAGAGAATTGAAGATGGGAGAGCTACAAGCTTCTTCTACGATAAGCTCAACAGGCTGGAAAAAGTGGTTTATCCCGATATGGAAGAGACCTTCAAATATGACTTTGCAGGAAACAGAGTACTAAGGACAAAAGGAAACATAAAGGAAGAATACAGCTATGATAAACGAAACCGACTGGTAGAAAAGGTTGAGGGAGGAGCACATACTCTTTACAAGTATGACTCCCATGGAAACCTGATACAGGAAAGCGGAAGAAGCGGAGTTACCAAATACACTTACGACTGCTTCAACAGAACTACATCCGTGCAGAGTGCAGCAGGAGGGTTTATTAAGAATGTCTATGACCCTGAAGGCTTAAGGTATGAAGTCCAGGAGAACGGAAATGTCAGCAGGTTTGTGTTCAGCGGAAGGGATATTGTATCGGAGCTGGATGGCGGATGGAGTTTAAAGCACTCGACTATAAGGGGACATGAGCTTCTTTCACATAAGGAAGTGACGGGGAAGAGTTACTATTATGTTAACAATGCCCATGGCGACGTCGTAAACCTTACAGACTCAAAGGGTACAGTGGTTAATTCATACAAATATGATGCATTTGGAAATACCGTTGAAGCCAAGGAGCAAATTTCCAACCGCTTCCGCTTAGCCGGAGAGCAATTTGACCCGGTAACAGGACAATATTACTTAAGAGCTAGATTCTATAATCCAGTTGTGGGAAGGTTTACACAGGAAGATACATATAGAGGTGATGGACTGAACCTTTACTCTTATGTGCAGAACAACCCTGTAAATTACTATGACCCTAGCGGATTCAGTAGTGTTTGTAGTGGTAAATCAAATACATGGAATGAGTTTCAAAAAGCGAATAAAGGAAAGTATGCGTCCTCTAAAGAAGCGGCTGAAGCATATAAAAAGAGTAATAAGCCTAAAGGGGTAACATATGAAGGTACTATTTACAGGAATGTGAATTCTGCGTTTGACCCGTTGGATATGAATGCTTATACTATTAATTCCAATCACAGGTATACACAACCGGGTACACCGGGTTTATACTTTGGAGATAGTGAAAAAACTGTATATGCAGAATTAGGTAGTTATAAGGTAACGGATTATTCAAATAGAACTATGCACTCATATGATGCAAAACTCGATAACATGCTGGATTTAACTGACCCTAAAGTTAGAAAACAGCTTGGAGTAAAAAAGGCAGATTTGCTTACTACTGATTACAGAAAAAATGTTGGTTCCGCAACAACTCATCAAATGGGCGAATATGCATTGAAAAATGGATATAATGGATTGGTAGTACCATCAGCAAGAAATCCTGGTGGAAACAATATTGTTATTTTTGATCCAGGCTTAATTAAGTAGGAGGTGAAGTATAAATGGGGGAAGAAATAAATAAGTTGGCAGATGCATATAATGTGGAAATGTGGAACAACTTTGCAAACTGTTTTAAAGTTGTAGAAGTACAAGGTGATATTCTGAAAAAAGTTCCTCAAGATATAGTTAATGTTATTGTTGGGCTTTTAGGATATGAGCAAGCAAAAAGATGGGTCTTGGAGGAAATTCCGGATTTAGATAATTATTCAGTAATTAATCTGGTAGCTAATGAAACAGGGATAAAAGCTGTAAGAATGTTTGTTTTGACAATGCCAAATTAATTATATAGGAAAT
>Ga0179944_1077346_pt1 | contig 23247 bp, 3 predicted proteins | sample AD_STIC10_sludge_FD_135921 | JGI IMG/M metagenome (GOLD analysis project Ga0179944, IMG submission 135921) | Active sludge microbial communities of municipal wastewater-treating anaerobic digesters from Illinois, USA - AD_STIC10_MetaT... | ecosystem: Engineered > Bioreactor > Anaerobic >... | reverse complement strand
TTCCATTCCATCTCTGCTATTCTAGCTTCTTTATCAGCAATTGCAGGAAGCATGATTTGTGGGAAATTCATTCTTTGCTATCACTTATCAGAAGCCATCCAGATTATTGAGCCGACAAGAGCAATAGCCATAGCGGCAATTCTTGCTCTAGGATCAGAGGCAAATTTCGCCTTTGCAGGCTTTCCTTCGCCATCATATTCTCCTTTTTCAGCCTTTTCAATCTTCATCTTCAATTCACTATTTGCAGATTCAAGCCTACTAATATCTGCTTGGCTCTGTTTTAGCTTCCATTCCATCTCTGCTATTCTAGCTTCTTTATCAGCAATTGCAGCATCTTTTTCTTTAAGAACTCCAGACAATTCGTCTTTACGTTCAGCAGTTGATTTTGCCGCAACTCTCATATCTTCAAGTCTTGCTTCCAATTCTGACTGAGCCGCAAGTTCGTCATTTAGTGCTTTAATCTTTGCCTCAAGTTCAGCAATTAGAGCATCTTTATCTTTTAGAGCATCTGTCATTGCTTTCATATTAGCAAGACAATTCTCATATTCTTTCTTCAGACGATCAAGCTCATTTTGCAGTTCAGTTATCTTTAAGGCATTTTCATCAACAGCGACTTTCTTTGCCTCAACAACCTTCTCTGTTTCTTTTGCAATTTTTTGTGCATCTTCAATAGGAACATATATTACAGCGCCTATTGGTATTTTTCTCTCAGCCGGAGGAGGAACTATTTTGTTTTTCTCCGCTATAACCTTCCATTTTAATGGATCTTTATAATATTCCTGTGCAAGATTCCAAAGCACATCGCCTTTCTTCATAGTAACCTCAACATGAGGCCAATCTGGCTTTTCTTTTAGAAGGGCATGTAATCCCACAGAAACAAAACCCGTTAGGAAGATAGAGAGTAGCACGACAACGAATATTTTCGCCGTTTTTAGATTTTTACGAATATACACCATTTCTATCACTCTCCTTTTCAGCTACTCACATCAAGCATTTTAGCTGTTCATAGTTGAACAGCCTAGAAGCTTGCACATATAGACACATAATGGACGTCAGGTTCAAGACCTTCTCTCTGTATGGAATATGCATAATCAACGGATACATTAGACATCTTTACACCAATTCCAGCAGAAAATTGTTTTTCGCTTGTAAACCCAAGTCTGAATCCAACGAAATCAGCCGCCCAATATTCCGCACCTATATTTATGGAATATGTTCTTCCTTCGAGATCCACGAAAGCCTTGTTAAGATCAACAGCAAGCATCAAATTATCTTCTGGTAAAAGTCTAACGGCTGTTCCAACTCTCAATGTAACAGGAACAGAAGCATCAGCGACTTTACCCAATATATTTTGGACAGACAACCCAACAGTAACTGCCTCAACAGGATCTGCAAGAGCCCCTATATCAAGCCCACCAAATCCCATTGTTGTTTCATCACTATCCGGGTCTATTTTCTGATGTAAAACTTTTATACCAGCACCTAGTCTAACTGGCTTGAACATTGCCCCATAAGAAAATAAAAATGCATTTTCGGAACTATTGAATGAACCAAGTGCCTGATCGTTTTCATTATAACGTTGAACATCAGCCACGCCCGCATTAATCCATCCTATACCAAACGATCCAATTCCCTTAACGCTACTAGCTAGAGCGAGGAAATTGTGCTTGCGATCAAGCATATCGCCCGCACTATACATACTTGCAATAGATGCGGACTGAACTTTTGTTAAACCTGCTATATTCCAAAATGTTGAATTAGCATCATCTACAGATGCTGTTGATGCGCCTCCCATTGCTAAGAATCTGGCGCCTACGCCCATTCTTAGATATGGCGAAGCATTCACGATATCATCTTCTGCTGCAAAAACATAACTAGACAAAACCAGCAGAAGCAACATCGCTCCTATCATCATCCATCCTTCTTTCCCACGAATCATTTATTTATCCTCCTTTAAATATACCGTATTGGATCAAAAGGGATGAAGGAGAGGGTTTTATCCCTCTCCTTAACTTGAGTTTTAGTCTCTTACAAGAGCGAGTTTCACAATCTCAGACTTTGTCTCGCTTTCGGTCTTCGCAACAATCTGGCAGAAGTAAATGCCAGTTGCAAGCTTCATACCACCGCCAGCGTCTGTAGTTCCGTCCCATGCACGTTCTACAATTCCGTCTTTTGGTGGAGCGATCTTTTCATCTTCCACAACAGTCGCAACCAACGTACCGGTGAAGTCAAAGACTCTTATTGTAACATCAGCAGTCTTGCTTATTACAAATTTGATCTTTGTTCCATCGCCACCGAATGGGTTTGGATAGTTATGCGGTTTTATAACCTTCAGATTCTCGTCTTCAACCATGAATTTCACTTCGGCTGTTGCCTCATTGCCAGCCACATCCTTTACAACCACAGTAAGAACATGTGGTCCGTAGCTTAGCTTCACTTCGTATGAAGATTCGCCAGCACTGACAACCTTTGAATCACTCGGTTTGGCTGGAGCCATTGCACCTGCGGCAACCGGGCTATCATCAATCTTAACTGCAATTGATGTTAGATCAACTCCTGAACCTTCATCAGCATAGCTGATTCTTATGACAGGTCTTACACCAACTACGGCATTTTCTTTTGGTGAAACAACCGTTACAGTCGGTGGTGTGCTATCAGCTACTGAGAATTTCCAAGTTGCATCGGTTGTGTTGCCAAGCATATCGGCAATCACGAGTCTCACATTATGTTCACCATAGCTAAGTCCTTTGGCGACATAGGTTGCTGTTTCAGCAGTAGCATTGACCATTACAGGTGCGCCATCAAGCCACATCTTTGCAGATTCTGGATTGATGCCTGAACCATCATCAGCCAGTTTTGCTGATATTGTAACGCCCTTTGCTGCATCAGCTTCGGAGACTGTTCCACTTGGTAACTTGCTTGATACTGTCGGTGCTTTTGTCTCAAGGCTGAATGATGCATCTTTGGATGCAATATTGCCTGCCTTATCAGCAACCTGAATAGCAACCTTGTAAGTTACACCCTTTTCCAACGGAGTTAATACTTCAAAGCTTACCTGTGTAGCAGTTGCAATTGCTGGTAAGATTTGACCATTTAGAGACAACACCACGCTTGCTACATTGACGCCTGTTCCTGCATCGCTGTAGGTTGCTTTAATTACAGGTGTTGCTGTATTGATTTCACCATTGGGTTCAACAACCGATATTACAGGTGGTGTATCTTCAACTTTGAATGACCAGCTTTGGCTTCCAACATTGCCAAAGTTGTCTGCAACTTCGACATAAACTGTATGGTCACCACGTATTAGCTTTGTTGCCTGATAGCTTATACCAGATGCTGAAGCTGTGGCATTTACGGCAACTCCATCAACTTTCATTAAAGCTGTGGTAATGTCAATACCTGCACCAGCGTCGCTGTAATTTGCGGATACGGCGACATCAACATTCTGAACTGTTCCAGAAGGACTCATACCACTGATAACAGGGGCTGTTCCCTCTAGCCTAAAGTTGCTTGATGCGTTAGCAATATTGCCTGCCTTATCAGCGACTTTTATGCCAACGATATATCCAACTCCAGGTTTCAGTGCTTCTTTAACAGCAAAGCTTGCTTGAGCTTCACCAACAGTTGCTTCAACAACTTCACCGTTTAGTGTCATTACTACTGATTTCACATCAATACCAGTTCCACTATCACTATATTTTGCTGACAACACTGGCATATCATCATTGATTGTTCCGCTTGGTAATACATCAGTGATTGCAGGAGCAACTTCCTCAATTGAGAATTCCCAACCGAGTTGTGCGACATTACCAGCCATATCAGCTACGGAAAGGTCAGCAACATGCTTGCCCTTTGCCATAATATCAGCGGATATGTAGCTTGCGCCCTTATCAGTGATTTGAGCTTCAACAAGCTGTTTATCAACCATTAGCTTCACAGTATCCTTATTAATGCCAGTTCCAGAATCAGCATATTTGGCTGAAATTACGGGCATACCAGTTGAATCAACACCAACAGGTGTTGTGTCAGTAATTGCAGGTGCTTCAGTTTCAATGGCAAATGTCCAGATCATTTCAGATGATGCACCAGCTTTATCCTTCACTGAAAGCTTCGCTGTATAAGTAACGCCAGCTTTCAATGGGCTTGTCGGTGTATAACTGACTTTTGATTCGCCTATTGTCAGATTTGTAAGAACAGCACCATTTAGTGTCATTGTAACACTATTTAGATCAATTCCTGATTTATCGCTATATGCGGCACCGATAGTCGGTGTTGCACTTGCAATGCCTTCGCCAACTGGGGTCATATCGCTGATTACTGGTGCATCAACTTCCTGAACACCGAATGAACCACGTGTTACAGTCTCATTACCAGCTTGGTCAACAACAACGACCTTTATCTCATTAGCACCAACGACTTCGCCTTTACCGAAGGTGTAATCAAGGGTCACATTGCTTATTGGACCCTTCTTTTCAGAAACGACTTTGCCGTTAATTACTAACTGTGCAAGGGAGATTCCACTGCCATCATCAGTAATTGTTGCTGATACAGTTGACGCAGGATCATCAGCTCTAACACCTTGAGGAACATCAAGCACTACAACAGGACCACGTGTATCTGCAACCAGTTGTCTGGTGAAATACATGTCGTTTCTATCATATTGATAGGCTGTTGATGTTGATGAGCTCTGCAATACATTTGTTATTGCTGTTATTGCATCTGATGACACTGTCATATCGCCATCAGTATCCATGCTATTTAGGATGCCTGTTATGGCTCCGATTATATCGGGCATTGGTTGTGCATCTGGAACAAATCCACCAACACCATTTCCAAGTATGTCGGTTAGGAATGTTCCTTGATAGTATGCCATAAATGGATCAGCCGTTGTTATCAAGTTAGCGATACCTAGTTTATAGAAATCTGGAACCTGTGTTGCAGGAACTGCGACAATACCCATAAGGGTTGCATCTGTGCTTACGCTCAGATTATCTGCATTGCCACCATCCCATACAGCTAGATATGCTTTTGTAAGATCCTCATATAGATAAACGGCATTTTCATTATGTAAGTCAAGCACCATTGGATTGGGCTTCTTGTAATAGAAGACCGCTTCAAATGTATCACCATCGGCAATTTGACCAGTTTGTATTGTGTAGCTTGCACGCCATGCCTTGTGTCTCTGATCAGAGGCACCATCATGGACGCCAACCCATGTTTCATTATCAATACTATCTGCTGTATAGTCATCAGCATACTCAAGAATTGGTTTGCTGGTTGCTATAAGGGTTTTACGCTGATAGTTGATAACGTTTCCTTGGTCATTTGTTCTTAACGTTGTGCTATCTGGTGTAAGATGCTTAAATACATCCACGAATATATTCTTCTGCAGCATTGCTGCGCTTAGTCCAACACCTTCATCAACCATCGTGATTCCGACAGTAGCACCTTCCGGAGCCTTGAAGTATCTGAGTCCATCTTTCTGTGCCGCACTTGTTACGACCACTGGTGATGTTCTATCAATATAGAACTTTGCGGTCTTTTCAAGCATTAGCCAGTTAGATTCATCAACGGCATCCGATTTGTCCCAAGCCTCGATCTTGACGGTATGGAGACCTTCAGTAAGATGATCCATCTGTTTCGGCATATCAAAGTAGTAAATCTTATCTGTCTCAAGATTTGGTGCGTTAGCTAGCTCGAAATCTTCCTCGCCAGAACCTAATAGCACGCCATCGACGTATAGTTTTATACTGCTTTCATCTATACCTGCTGGATCCACAATTCTGAAGTATATTCTTCCAGAATTGACATTAGTCATATAACTTATGTCTTGTTCTGCTGGATACCTATATGCGGCTACATACTTCACTCTATGTGATTCCAATGCTAGATCATCTCTATCACGGTCAATATCCACTGCTTGATAGAAGGCAACATCATCAATTCTACCAAGTGATTTCTCAAGAACAACGCTAAATATCATTATTGGATTGATATTATAGCTTTCGTTAATATGAGCAAATCTCTTAAGGTTAAATTTAATTTTCTTTGTCTTTGTATCAACAGAAAGGTTAATGATTTCATCATTCGCCCATTTTCCGAATTGATCGGCTTCAGCTAATGTATTACCATTTGCTTCGTCATACTGTGAATCCCAATATCTTACTGAGATGAAGCCCTTTGCTTCTACTTCTGCTGGGATATTAAATCCACTGTAATCAAGGGTAATCTGTGGCTCAAAGCCCGGTCTGAATCCCCACCATGCAACCTTTTGACCGTCTTCCCATGATGACCAGTAGTCATAGAATTCAATATTGTAAGCTTGACCAACTGGCTCAATAATGACTCTTTGGTCTTTTGGTGTATTTGGTGTAATAGTCGGTGTAATCATTAGACCTAGTTTTTCAATAATAGTCTTACCATCACCTGGAATTGGCTGTTCTTCAAACAATGAAGCACGTGGAACTGTTACGCTAACGACTCCATCTTTGCTATATGCTGTGCCATTAGTTCCAAGTTCTGGAGTAACTGAGTATATCTTAATATCGTCCATTGCCAACGTTGTGCCGACAACTCCGTCGTTTGTTGTTACGAAAGCAACTAGCTTTCCACCTAGACGTAGGAGTTCAAGATATGATACTTGCTGTCCACCGAGGATACAATATGGCAATTCGTCACCTTCTAGTGCGGCTGCCCATTTTCCAGTTTGACCATTTACAGGTAACATATCAAGTAATTCACCAGCCACAACAAGCCCATTCGGGTCGCTGTTAATAAGTCCACCATTGAATGAGAGACCTTCTGGTGCATTGAATTCAGCCAAGATAAGGACAATTGGTTTTTCAGGAGCATCAACCGTTACGACGACAGTTGGTCTTGGTGTATCATTAAAGTTTGGCTCGTATGCATCAACAGTTTCTGTAGTATTCCATTGTGCTGAACGATCGCCAACACCCGTTCCACCAAGATTTGCGCTAAACTCAATCTTTATGCCTGAATTTTCAGTTATTGGTTGAGCAACGCCATTTTCAATTGTCATTGTAAGCACTGGTGCGGCATCTGGATCAACATTTCCGCTCCAATCCTTTGCAACGGCTCTTAACTGATATGTACCATCTGGTAGATTTGGAGTCCATGGAACACCCCAGAGACCTGTCCAGTTAAACAACTCGATAATCGCTTCATTGCGTGATAGCGTTGTCGGGAATAGACTCGTTTGGATATTTGATATATCAGCGAGTTTGCTGTCAACTGTATCAAGATATTCTACTGGAACTGCTATTGGAACACCAATTGTAATCCACTTTGAATCGCTAACTGATCTATACTGGAATTGAACTTCCTGTATATCAGCTTGGCAAGTCGTTGCGGCATAGATTGTGTCATACCAGTATTTCTTCGGCCAGCTAAGGAAGTGCAACTGATTTGGATAGTAACCAACAATTGACGCAATTGGTGCTGTTGTATCAACAACAGTAACCTTAACTTCGCCTGTTGTGGTCATATTACCAAGGACGTCATAGACCTTGATTCTCAGTGCATAATCACCTTCATAGAGACCGGTTGTATTCCAAGTTAGTGAGTAACTATCAGCCGGATTAGCATCCTTTGTCAACAATCCGACATCAACCCAGCTAGTTGATATGTCCCAACCACCGACAGTGGCACCAGTTCCAACAACCTCATCATCCTCGTCACCAGCAGTTGACTGACCACGTTGTAGTGTCAATGACCTGACTTGGAATTGGACTGAGTGAACCTTGGTTAATGAGTCAATTGCGGTTGCTCTTACTGTAACAGTTGAGTCTGTCGCAATTTCTGTATCGGTAGCAAGATTCATATCATCGTATGTAAGTGTGCGATCATTATCGATGCTTGTTATCCTAGCGTCAGGACCTGTATTATCAACGACGACTTTTTCTGCAAAGACTTTGTATGCAACATTACCAGCTTCATCAAAGATCTTTACTCGGATATCGTAGTATCCATTCAGAACTTCTGTTGTTGCTGTATGCCATACTGTTGAGAATGTCTTTGATGCCGCATCATAAACTATATCACTGCAATTCAGTGGCTTCCAGTATGATGAATCATCTGTTGTTTGATTACCGACATTCGGATATGTGCTTTCCTTATATTCAAATCTAAGAGCTGGTAACAATGCTGTTCCATTTGAAGCTTGGTTGGTTGGAACGCCCATATCAAGGTCGCCAAATCCATTGCCAAATGTAACATAGACATCAGCTTCGCCTCTAGGACCGACATCCTCTTTCTGATCTGGATCGAGAATCGGATTTTGTGATGAAACTGGACGTCTTGTCCATCCACCGACAGCCTCTCCACTCTTTGGTGAGGAATCAGTCATACCAGCTATTATGTCATAGGAATTATGATCAACAACAACTGTTAGGATATTTGATGGTGTTGATTTATTTTCACCAGTGTTAGCAACAATGGTTACTTCATAAATACCATCTGTCAATGTTGTTGTATCCCATAATGCGCTCCATTCCTGCATTCCTGCATAGATGTAGCCATCGCTATCCCATGAATGTTCACCAGTAAGTCCGCCTTCACCCATTTCGGTTCCTCTATGGAGAATGCCTTCAATGTCTATCCAGGTTGTTACGCCCTGAGCTCTATATCTAAAGGTTACGGCAACTATGTCAGAATCAGTGTATCCCATGAAGTTAACCTGACCAGTGAGTCTTGGCATATTGATTTGTTGAGGATCAATCTGTACCTCGTCATCATTTGTTGCAGGATTAACTCTTATTATTCTGGCAATTGAAGCCATAGCCTCTTTATCAACCACAGTAAGTTCAATTATGTTAGATTCAGCCTTATTACCGATTTGGTCTTGACCAACTGCTCTAAACTGATATACAGCACCAAGAACTATATTGCTTGGTGAGCCAGTCTGACCATCCCAACCACCTACTGGACTCAATGTCACTGAATATGGCTGAGTTGTAATGGTATCTATGGTTGCCCAGTCGTAATCATGCTTTGTCTTGAACTGGAATGTTACCTGATCAAGATCCTCAGCATTCATCTTTGGATCAACTGAGAGAACCAACGGCTGACCTCTTTCCATTTCTTTATTGCTTGCTACGAGTGTTCCATCAAGTTGCAACTCAGATGCCGCAATCACGATTGGCTCAACATTGTTGTCAATGTAGATTTCAGCTATATCGGGCATTACTGCTTCTGCTGTTCCGACTGGAACACCTGTTGTATGACCAATGTCATCAGTTGCTGTTACTGCAATGAAGTATTTACCATCTGGTAGAACAGGTGAACCCGTTGTCCAGTTTGTTACCTGCCATTCTGGAGTTCCTGGGTTGCCCGGACCATTTGGTAGTCCTGTTTCATTGTTAATATCCATATGGATTGCATCAGCTTCTGCAACCTTCCAAGGAGTATCTTCCCAGTTCTGACCTGATGTTGGGAATGAAGGTGCAGTGGCATCTGCTGTATATGGACCAGCATATCTCAAAGCAATTCTGGTTTGTGGACGCCATTCGTTGATTAATTGATTTTCCCATACTAGCTCTGGGTTATATCTTGTCGGATATAACAATCCATAAGTCCATGGGGCACCATCAGCAGGCCACAACGGGGCGCCTGTCTCGGTTATTGGCGGATATGCATTCACCCATACGGCATTAGGATTGGTCGTTCCTGTTGTCGTATCAATGGTTCCCGGTGATGTCCAATAAAGACCCCAATTTGGTGTTGGGAATGTTCCTGGTGGAACCCAATCAACTTCAGTGTCGCCACCAAACACGGTTACGGTCTTACCTACCACCATTTTGACTTCAGATGGATTCTTATAGCGGTCAACTTGCAAAATCCTTGTCTTTGGTGGATGAAGATCGGTAACGGTAATTAGAACTGCTCTATTTGTGCGTCTAATTATATGTTCTGGGTTATCCCAGTGTATATTGCTATTTGTAATTGTTGCATTTTTACTGTCTAATGGACCAGTATTTGCGTCACCTGCGACGGCAACTACCCAATACTGAGCACTATCTTCAATTACAGTTTCGGTTTGTGGATCATCAACAACCAACCAGTCTGGCACTGTCCAGAATACCATGTATGGTTCATTGGTATCTGATGGAGTTACTCCATCTTCACCCATTACGCCATCGCCATCATAATCTTGGGTTGCATCTGGGTCTTCGCCAAATTCGCCATCAAGGTCGTCATCTTTTGCATCCAATAGGATCCAAGGACCATCAATACCAGTAAGTCCTGTAATTGCAACTCCACTAGCATTTGTAACAGTTGGTGCGGCTTTTCTGCGAACTAGGAATGCAATCTGACCAACATCAGCGCCATTCCTTGCAGTATCCCAGCCAGCCAATTCCACAGGCACACCTTGTATTGTCAAGGTAGTTATACCACGCTCAACAACCTCACCCGGACCAGGTAGAACAACCTGAGCTCTTGGGTTATCAATCATAATTGATTTTTCTTTTGCCTGAACTGGAGCTTCAGCATTTGCTGGATCACAGTTATCCACAGCGATTGCACGCATCTTTGTTGTTCCATCGCCAACTAGGGTTGAATCAACCCAAACATCCCATTCAGCATAGAACTTGGATTTGACATCATCTGTGCTCCAGTCAACGAATCTGTCTGGAACAGCGTCTCTACCAATTTCAACCCATGTGTTGCTTTCATTATCAAATGCTTGGATAGCAACGTATTTAATATCATTGAAGAATCTGAGGTTGCTTCTGTCAATCACTGCGCCATCAGGATATACCTGTGCAGTAGTATATGGCCATGCACCATTCGGTGTTGCACCATAATACCAGAGATTGCTGACACCATCAAGATTCCTAAATGTTCTAACCATAACCTTATGGAATTTCCATTCTAATGGAGTCCATTTGGTTGTATCATCGGTTCCATTAAGTGTGATGATAGTTGAGTTTGCTGGCGCGATCTTATCAGAGTTATGAACCTTAAATTTGCCATAGCCCCAATCACTCCAGTTACCTGTCTTATCTGCCGCTTTTGCACGGACGATATATACACCGTCTGCTGCACGGGCAGTATTAATGATTGATTCCAAATTACCAGTAGCACCCGGATCATCACCCATGACGAAGTAGTAGTTATATCCAGTGATAACACCATCAGCATCTCTAATTGGTATTCTCTTGGCGTCAACCGCTATATCAAGGTCAAGGTCATCTGGATCGGCACCCTTATTATCATCAATCATTACATTCCATGCTGTAATATCGCTTGGATCACCGTCGCCATTTGGATCAAATGCCCATTCAGCTCTAACTAAATTCAAGCCCGGGTCTTTACCCGGTTGGCAACCATATTCAATCTTGTCTGTCTGAATAAACAATACAAGAGTTGAATCCAATTCATCCTTGCGACCAGCATAATTATCATCACCATTAGCGTTATCATGTGTATTAAACACTTCATATTTGAGATAGTTTGTTCCGGAAACCGGCAAACGTTTCTTTGTATATAAAGCGGCGTTATATTCGCTCAATGTTGGGACATTCTCGTATGCTGCTGCACTCGTATATGGAGTTCCTGCAATTGCATAACCTGGTAGTCCCGCAAATGTATCAACAATAGCCAATACAGGTGCTGCAGGAGCCGTAACATCTCTTTCTACTTTAACGCTGGCGACTTTTGGTGAAACCAAGCCTTTTGTAGAAATTGAGTTACCAGCATTATCTGTTACAACAACGGCAACAGTGTAAGTTTCATTAGCTTCAAACATCTGTTTTGGTGTTTCCCAGATTCTAGTCCAGAGTTCTTCGTATCCATTTGTTGGATTGAGTGAACTCTTTACACTAGCACCAATTTCACACCAATCGTTGTTATATACAGTCCATCCACTTTCATATGGAGGAACTACTATTGCCTTTGTTGACATATAATAGAATTTAACTGATGCGACGCCAGATGCATCATCTGCAATCTTCGCCCAAACATCAACGGGATCTCCACCTTTGTCAACTATTGTTGGTGAAGCTCCACCTTCATAGCCAACGCTACCGGCAAATACTGCGATAACACTTGGTGGATTGGCATCAGCTAGAATCTTTACGCCTTTGTCCAATTTATTATCATTACATGCGTAATCGGTGGCTAATGCTCTTAACCAGAGTTCACCATCAGTTGCAGTATTGAGACCGGGTATTAGTTTGCCAAGTCTATTATCTGCTACGCCTGTAACAAGCTTAAATTCCTTAGTCCATTTATCAGTAGTCTTGCTGTAATTCAATGTTGCAACAGTTCCATCGGCAAGCTTTACAGGTTGCCATGATGCTGATGAACGCTCAAAGTATTGTAGGACAACTGATTTTGCCTCAACTTTGTCAGTTGGGTCAGTAGCATCTGCCTTAGCTTCTACATACACATCAAAATATGTATATGTTCCGTCAGTATTCTTTGTGGCATATCTGAAGACGCCAGTATTATCAAGTCCGACCACTGTTTCATATCCATCTTCTGGGTCTGGATGATTGATATTGATAGCGACCTTTGTTAAGGAAGCTGTTGGTTCAGTATAGTCCACAATAACGGTTATTGCATGGACATCGCCTGATGCGTTTCCATCGCCATCATAACCAACTGCCTGAAGTTCATAGCGTCCTGCCTCAAGCTTTGATGTATCCCATGAAACGGTTATCGTATCATTGGTAGTTGTGCGTGCAACTGTCTTGATTTCAATCCAGTTTGCGGCACCAGCTTGGCGGTATTCTAATTTAACAGCGGCAACGCTAGCAGATGGCTTTGTTCTGACTTTAACATCAGCAACGCCACGTGATAAAGCAAGATGTGGTGATAGAGCATTTGTCCAATCTGCACAGAGAGGACCTTTTATGCTGTCAATCTGAACCTTTGGCCCTTTTGTATCATTAAGAACCATTATTGAAAGGATTGGATCAGCATCATCTTTATTACCAACCTCATCTTCTGCTACTGCACGTAGATATATATATTGGTCTCTTTCCTCATTATAGAGTTTAGAGAAATCAACTTGCCATTTAACAGTCCATGAACCATCGGCATTTGGAACAAGCACTGGATCACTATATTGTGTCGCAGGTATTGCATACCATTTAATTTCACTAAGAGTATCAAGAGTAACAAATTCTCTTAATGAATACTCAAACTTAACATTCTTAACGCCATGATTCACGTCTTCGCCCGAACCTGGGTCAATGATACCGTCAAGATTAAGATCGCCATCGCTGTTGGCTTCAATTCTAGCAGATAATGTAACATCTTTATCTGTTGGACGAATTTCAAATCCATCAGCACCATCAGATATGGTTGCGCCATCTCTATTAACTGATGCTGTTAGAATCTTTGCCTTTGGCACTGTGCCGTCAACCCATACTTCAACCTGATTGTCTTGATCAACCTGAACGTTCAATGCGTCATCAAATGGAACTACACGCACATAATATTTGAAGTTCATATCTGTATCAGGTGTTAGCCATGGAACTGACCATCCATCTCTTGAGTCAATATCAAATGCTAACTGCTTTAACCAGTTATAATTTGCAATTTCAGGATATGCGGCTTTAGCGGCATTCCAGTAAGTCTCAAATAGAGCTTGCATTTCAGGAGCTACGATTGCACGATCTTCTGAACTCATTGCATATTGCCATACGCTAGTAGCTTCTGCGGTATTGCCACCCTGGTGGTTCTTGCTCTCTCTTGACACCTCAAATAGAACACCGTATGTCTGAAGAGCATTAATACCAGCTTGATCCTGAAGGACTGCTGTCAATGTAGCTGAGCTATTTGCCTTAACTCTACCAGCAACCTTTAGATCAGCTTGTGCATCAACTGCGGGTGCTGTGCGGTCAAGAACAACGGTATGGCTAACTGCGGCTTGTGCCTGATAGCCAGAAGAATCAGTTACATCAACTCTAATTTCATAAACGCCATCCGCCAAACTATCAAGATTGACTCTTGTGAACCATATTTCATCATCAGCATTTGCGGTGCTGGCTGGTGAACCAGGAACATATAGTTTAGAGATAATTGGTATATTCAACATGAAGTTGTTTGTTACGATATACTGCATATTAGCTTTATACCATGCAGTCATACCATCCCAAGCATCATCAAATGTCATATTCTTTGGATCTGGGATAACCCATGTATCACCAACAGTATCAACCACATAATAGTAGAAGTATGTTTTGCCTGCTTCTAGGTTCAATGTTGCTGACCAAATTGGTTCTCCCTTGCTATTATAACTCATTGTCATTGCCACATTATCACCAAATGGTGGATTAGGTGACGTAACGTATGTTCCTGACATAGGAACTGGATCTGTAACAGCGGAATCAGGAGCAGTAGTGTTGCTTGCTACTGAATAGAAGAGTCTAACACCTTCAAATCTTGATTTAACTTTATCATTCTCTTTCCATGTTGGAAGATAGATTCTTGCGGTGCTTTCAGACAATGTAAATAGTTTGGATACCTTTGCAGGTGTTACACTGCCGTCAGAATTCTTCACGTCTTTGCTAAATTCTGCTGTCTTCTTAAACACTGGTGTATTGTTTTTATCAATAACTGATACAGTCACACCAGTCGCTGGAATTTCACCAAGAATGCGTTTTGCATTCAACACGTAAAGGTCAAGTGATTCACCAGAAATCTTTGTTGTTGATCTCTTTGTTCCTGGGAACGCTGTAAGGTCATTCAACAAATCAGCCGGGAATACTGCGTTACCAAAGTTTGCGTAATCAAGTCCTGGCCAATCTACGAATTTTGGATCACCAAAAACTGATCCGCCAATACCATTGGTTACATTGCTATTTGAGAATGCAGAGACGATTGCTGCGGTAATTCCACCTTGTGAAATTCTCTCAATGGCATCAGAATAATGTGCAATATCAAGTGCCAAACCACCCAACTTAACCTTTGGTCCCTTCATATCTTCAATATGAATAATCACTTCAGGTGTAGTTGTTGCCAATGGTTCTGTATTGCAGTGATCATCTTTTGCGATTGCTATAAGTTGAACATCAGCACCAAATTTATCCATTAACAATTCAGTATCAACACGAACCGTCCATCCTGGGCTATAGGCATCAGATGGTGATGCAGAAGAAGCAAGGGTCGGATTACCCATGCCAACTCTTTCCCATTTATTGGTGTTGCTACCGGTATAAGCTATATTATGCTGTCTAGCATAGAAGATTACTTCGGTAACATCGCCTCTGGAGGCATCATCAGTTCCCCAAATGCTTGGGACGCCAGTCTTCTTGTCTGGGTTGGCATTGACTATTGCCGCTAGCAACACATCATCGCCTTCCATAACGGTAGCTGATACAGCACTGTTTGAACGTGCCGCTGGATCAACGCCAGCATCTGCAGTATATGGATAAGTTGTTTCATCAACTCTGATAATATCAGCTTTTGGAATTATATTATCAACGGCATATACTTTCACTTTTCCATCACTGCGTGGACCACCGACTGCCTCAAGATTGACGATGTCTGCATGTGGATTGGTGAATATTGCTTTTGCCTTATCTATATTTGGTGCGACATCAAATGGAACGCCACGTTTCCAATCTATGTCTCTAAGAGCATTCCTCTTATCTTTATATGTGTCATAGTCATAACTCTTGTCATCGCCTACACGATTCTCAACAGCCAGTTCATCATAAACTGATGTTGCATCGGGATTTGTGACATTGCTTGGACCACCGTATTTATCAACTTGATCCATGCCGATGACTCTGAATTCATATTCAGTTCCATTAGTCCATGGGAAGAGATCCGTATTTGCAATATCAATATTATCAAGTGACCATGTTGCAACAATTATACGTGGTGCATAGGCTGTAACATCGGCGGTTCTGTTACCATCAATATTAACAAGAACGCCATCGTATGCCAGCATAGTACCCATATAATCTGGATTAACATCACTTGCTCCATTTCCACGTTCAACGGAAACAACATTTGTTGGATTGGTTAAGCTACCTTCAAATGTGCTGATATAATCTGGATCATAATCATATCCGAGGACTTTCCATTCGCCACCAACTGGACGATATTCAAATTTGACACCTTTAACAGTATCTGATAGGCTCTTTGTATAATCAAGTCCACCAACGATTGATACTGTCTTTGCCTGAAGATCATAGATTCTTCCATTATCTTCACCGGCTTCGTCTGTATAGTCACCAGTTGGATTACGTTTATTCAACGGAGGTGTTCCATTAACAGCATCATTGGTTCTCATAATCATTGCATTTGCGCCGCAGAGATCCAATGGATCAAATGAATCAATAGCAAACACATCTGATACATAGTCTTTTGTATCTTTTGTTACTGTTGCATAGGTATATGGACCTTGATGGTCAACTACAACCTTATATCCACCGTGCATTGGTTCAGCACAATTTGCACCCCACCATTTCTGCGGGAATGAAACAGCACTCTTAACCCACGGTAAACCAGCGTAATTGAAGCTAACACCACTGCCTTGACCGTCAACAACCACAGGAACAAATTCATAGGAGAATTCACCCTTCAGCATGCTGACATCCCAAGTAAGTTCAACTTCATAATAATTATTTAGCAAGTCATCAGTCTTGCTACCAATTACAGTAGTTCCACCGGTTGTAGATGCAAGCACCCATTTATTGACTTCACCGCGGTCGGCATTTCCGTCTGCATCAGCTTGCACTTCGTCAACAGAACCGTCCCAGTCATTATCTATACCATCCCATCTGCTATTGTAAACCTGAGCGCCCCCATCAGGGACACCATCAAAGTTTGCATCTATAGCACCGGGATATAGTTTGTTATCATATCTAAACCATAGTTCAACTTTGGAGCCGGCAATTGGTTGCGGTTTTACACGCACTTTGACTTTTACTTGGTTTCCAGTTACACGCTGGAATGGTCCGTAATAGTCTTTGCCACCACCAATATTGCTGTCATAGTTATTTTCAATGGCTCTGCCATTTACACCCCAAACAGCTATTTCTATATTGCTTATTCTGATTGGTGATGTAAGTTCATTGCCCCAGTTTCCTTCTTTATTTGCACTGTCATTCTTATCCTGTGCCTTCACCTTAATATCATACATGCTGTTATTGGTTGGCGGAAGTTTAAGAATTTCAGTCCATACGAAATAGTCAGCGGCATAAATAATTGGCTCTCCACCCTCGTCAATTGTTGTTGCAGGGGCAGGAATATGAGTATATTGCTTGTCTCCGACTTGTGCAACTACGTTGTCATTCATAACTGGATACATATCAATCCAGATAAAGTCTTTGGAGTCAAGTTCGCCATCATTATTTATATCAGCCCATCTTGAAATACCATTGTTTCCAGCTACGCCAGTAACTTTGTCAGCACCTGATACATTCTTAACAATATCAGTATTAGGTATATCTTCAAATTTCTTACCAGCAGTTTCATCTGGAGGAACTTCACAACCCATTATAATGGCTTCAGCATCAATACCTAAAAGATGCTTATTGCTATTATATCTTCCAGTATTGCCTCTTGGATGATCTACCCACACTGTTTCGCCGACTTCATAGCGACCATTACCATTCTTATCCCAGTAGTAGATACCAGTTTGTGTACCGTATCTATTTGACACAAATGCGTCATGCACTTGGCTGGTTGGGAATGTTGGGAACGCAAATGTCTTTTCAACTATATCATAGCAAGTAGGACCACCTGTTCCAGTGTCAGATGGAAGTCCTGTTCCTTGACCTGGAGGATTGAGAATCCAATAAGGTTCACCTGAATCAAAGATGCCATTATTATTGACATCAAGATACTGGAATGTATAAGTTCCTTCTCCGGTTCTTGTTTCAGATGGTATTGTTATTCCTACACAATACTGTAGCTTAAATTTCTTAAGACTACCTTCATAAGAATCTAATGCAACTTGGAATTCATTGTTGCATGCTCCAAGATTGTCGCCACGAACCAAGCAACCCGGTTTTTCAAGATAGCTATCCGGACCTGCGCGATCAATTATGAGCTTTCTAATGACTTGTCCACTATTTACCTGAAGCAATCCATCATTATTGGTTGCATCAGTCATATCATTCCATATATTAGCTGATATATTACCAACATGGTCATAAGCTACTAACATTACATCATATTTACCAGTTGGAACATTGGTAACATCCCATGTAATTGCAAATGGTGGTTGATTATCTTCTGCCGCTTTCACCCAGAAGTTTGTATCACCATCATAGCTTGGACGCCATCTATATTTATACCAGACTTCAATCTTATCAATACCAGATGCTCTATGGTCAACAATTTCACCAGCTTGATCAACAAGATATGGCTCAATTAGTAAAGAACCACCGGTAACACGTCTCTCAATAGAGAGATCACCAAGATTCACGCCATCTCTTTCAATGCGCTCAATAATGGCTGTTGGTTCCCATGTTTCTTCAAAGACCATACCAACATAAGGCACGTAATTGCCTTCATCAACTTTGACATCAACTGTTTCAGTATAATTTTCGCCAGCTTCTTTAATGCCATTTGCGTTAGCATCAGTAAAGCTTGGAACACCATTGCCATCAGTATCGTTAAATGCAAGCGCTCTTACATAAACAAGAGTGGCAACTTTCAGATTTGCGAGTTCATGTGTTTGACCAATAACCCATTCAATGGAATATGGTGAATCAACATCAACAGCGATATTTTTCCAACCATCGTCACTTGTTGGGTCATCATCACCCGCAACGCTAGGATCATTAATCTTATACTGGAACATTATCTTTCCAGGTGCCCCATTAACAACACTCGCATTAAGTCTAACTTTCATTGTTGGAACAGAAAGGCTCTTTACATCACTGATCCAAATGTCAGCAGAACTTCCTGCACGGGCAATTGCCATTGAGACTCTCGGATTCTTGGTTGAGTCACTTTCAAAATTACTAACTTTAGCTCTAAGTCCAACAGCACCCTTAACGGTTACAGGAACCTCAAGTCCTTCATTTATATAGCCTTGATCATCTTCTACAAGTGCTCTAACGAAATATTTTCCGCTTACATCATAGAGTGACCAATTAACGCTAAATAGCGAATGATTTACTTGTAATGATGGTGTTGAATCCACATTTATTAAAGTCCAGTTACCGCTTTCTGAACGATACTGGAATATTACTTTGTCAATACTAGCAACGTCTGCATCTTTGATCCAAACAGTAGCTTCAAGAGTCTTGCTCACACCAGTTATTTCGGCATTCGGTGCTGGGTCTGTTATAAACGCAACATACTTGCCTTTGCCGACAACAACATGTATAATTGAAGCCTTTGCCGCATCAGTAAGACCTGATTTATCAGTAGGAACAACTCTCAGATCATATCTCTGGCTATTGTTAGTTGGGACAAGTGGAGTAGTATCCCATTTAGATACAGCAACAACGCTACCCGGTAATATTGTTGGGTCTAGGGTTGTTGGAATATCAGTCCATTCAGCTATTTTCCCATCTGGAAAAACTTTAGCATACTGGAATACTGCCTTACTAACATCAAGATCATTAGAAACTGCTCTTAGATATACATCCTTAGAAACAGGAACTAATGCACCATTAGTAAGGTCAACATCATCACCAACCTGAGTTACAACCATTATAGGAGCAAGTGAGTCATTCAACGAAATGGTCAAATCAGGATTTTTCTCTTGTGCAGATACAGTCGCCGCAATAGCGGGATCGTATGGAACAAAGTTTGATGGAATTGTTGTCATTCCTGATGTTATAAGATATTTGCCTAGATTACCAAATCTACCAGGGATTGCCCTAATGTAAATTGGGTCACCAGCCAAATAATCAGGATCTCCAGCATCCTTAGTCCCATTTCCATTCCAATCTATAAAGCCGTTTCCTAATTTTGGTGTCCATGCCGCTCTAAACGGTGTAACATCATCAGGATTCGGGCTTGCATTTGGAATATCTGACCAATTAGTCTTGTCTAACGAATACTGGAATGTTACTGAAGGAACTGTTCCAGTTGTCGTAGCCTCAAGATAATAGAGATATCCAGCAGGCAAATTAAGATTGGATGGCACTTCGCTATTGGAATTCTTTATGACTGCCTTTGCGGTGCCAGTTACATCTGTAATGCCTTTGCCAATTACGTTAAATACAACGTAAATCGGTGCCGCCGCTGACTCGCTAACTTTTCCTGTTTTATCAACAGCAAAAGCCTTGATCGCATAAACTTTACCAGGAACAAGTCCAAGGCTTCTGACTATGCGAACAGGATCAATTGTCCATTTAGCAGTCAACAGATTCAATGCACCTGCACTTGAGCGAACAGGCATAACAGCGTAGGCATCTTCGTCCATGACGCCGTCTTCATCCTCGTCTCTATTATATTCATAGAGTTCTGAAAGGATGCCGCTTTCATCAACGTCCGCCCCATCCACTAAGCCATCAGCGTCATTATCAACGCTATCACTCTGTGGTTTGGTGCGTGCATTTGACACTTCACGGTCAGACAAATCTGCGTCACGGTCGGCATCATCATCGCCATCTATACGATCCTGATACATGCCATTCGCTAATGCACCGGGGGTATCTTCATCGGTAACATTGCCTGCAATATCAAGCAAGCCTGTTGTTTCTCTGTCACCGGCTATTGTCCCCTTCATCGGTCTATAGCTTCCTGCGGCATCTGAATCAGAAATCATGAATTTGACGATGTCAACATCCATATCGCTTGGGAAGGTTGCCTCTAAGGTCACCAAATTTGGACCAATTGTGTCCACACCGCCGCTAACCTCATATATAAAGTTTGCTGTGTGATTGGTGTTATTGCCTTGAAGGACAACATTCGTTCCATTTGTCGTAATTGCGGTTTCACCATAATCAGCCGGTAATGCCCCGCCTGCCGCAAATGGAGCCTGTGGAACGACAGCCGCACCATTGGCAACCTTACCATCAACATCATTTATTCTGGTGCCAAGATACAAGCCTGTCATTCTTGAAACAGTCGGTGCCGCCGCATCAATGCAAATAGCCCATGGCTTATCCCAGTTAACAATCATGTTACGTCCGGAATTCCATATTGGCACTTGATTTGGATCAGGCTGAACAGCGACTTGTCCAATTGCAGTAGCTTCGGCATCGCTGTTTGGATAGAGATTATCTGGATAGCCAGCATCTTCATCATCAATGCGAACACGGAAATATTTCGTGCCACCATTGAATAATCCATTGTCCATCCATCTGGCTCTATTCCATACAACATCACCAGCACCTGGGGCAACTATTGCTGACCAAGCATTGGTAACCGAATCATATTTTATATATTGATCAGCCGCCTCATCCCATATAACATTGGCTGTTACCCATTTCTTTGTTGTGGGATTATAGACTTCTTTATTAGTGCTATATCTGGCAATATTACCTGCCCTATCTGCTATAGCAAATCTAAATGGTAGTCCACCAATGGTGCTAGCACCATTACCAGAGGCCGCCTTAAAGTTTTCATTTATAGTAAAGCTAAGTGTGAATATGAATCTTTCATTGAAACCATTATCAACGAAATCTTCATCATCATCTCCACCACTAGCATCATGTCTATCATAGTCGTCATCTCCGCCACCTCTGCCGGAATAGACAACACTAACAAGACTTTCTGCCGCATCTGGAATACCATTACCATTTACATCAGTAACGAGATCAACTTTCTTGGGATCGAGCATTCCACTCAAGTCTCCAATGAGGTTTATATCTTCAATGGTAACTCTTCTTCCAGAGGGAGCATCAGCAGCATCAACAGAGCGAAATTCCTCAAGAGCGAGATCCCAGCTATTGATCTGAACCATAACGGATACAGTATCACCGGGTTTATATACGTAGTTAATTACGTTACCATAATCGCCTCTATTTACACTGATTTTGTTATCTTCAATTCCCCATTCAGCGCCATCAACAATACCATTGTAATTGCTGTCTTTCCAGATCGCCTTTGGAGGATTAACGAAAGGATTGATCATTGCAAAGTCAAAATTCGGAGCACGGTTATCAAGAATTATGTCAGCGACATAAAGGTCTGGGTCATAACCAGCACCCTCTGGATCATCAGTATAGGGATTGGTTTGCCATGGGACAACTCCGAGTGCCTCAAAACCCAAACTGTGTTCATCAAATATATCTTCTAACTTTGCGACGTCTATAACTTTGCCCGGGTCTAATACGGAGGGATAATCAATTGAATAGATATAGAGTCTTTTATTTCCCGGACTTTTGGTATTGGTATCTGATATTTTATAGGTTAGGCTGTATCGTCCTGCACCATCATCAGTGATGACCAATCTACCATCTTTTATTGCTTGCTTTACAGCCGCGACTAAATCCTCTAAGTCATTAAAGTCTGCTGGAGCTCCACCAGCATAGCCAAACGCGCTGTCAAGTGCTGAAAAATCTGGTAGCAATGTAACAACCTCTATTTCATCATTGGTTGCATTTTCCAACCTTATATCAAATTCAAGGGTGTCACCATTTTTGAATACATCATCAGAACGATGTCGTGGATCAACTTCCTTAAACACCGGTGCTTGTATATCAAATGTTTCATTTTCACCGGGCTGACCCGTAAACTGAGCTGTAACATTAACAACGTCCCCACCACCAAAATCCGCAGCAAAATCTGTTATGGTCTCAAATGGCAAAAGGAACGTAAGGCTATAACGACCATCACTATCTGTCCAAACTTCATCACCAGTCTTAATAGTCGTGCCTTCTCGCCCAGTCAGTTCATGTCCACCAGAAGTTAGTGAACCACGCCTAACAATTACAGAGCCAATTTGCAGGTTACCTAGATTAGTCGGAACATCTACCCCTGCAAGATCACCTTCTACCCATATCTTTATTCCTCGGATACTGTATTCATTACCAGTATCCCTGCCTGAGGCATCTGTTCCTGACAGTGGCCTCATATCTGCATTGGCTGGAACAAGAACCAAGCCAAGCATCAAAGCTAGAACCATAAGCCCTAAGAACCATACATTCTTTGTATTCATCTTCTTATTCCTCCCGAAAGATTTGAATACGTTTGAAACCTTACTCACCATAGAAGCCTTTTGTTTACTCAATTCCTTTCTCCTTTTTTAGAAGAAAAAACCTAATCAGTTCATTCTCAAAAACTGACCACAACTTAAAACACTCTAAAATACATACATGACTTGTAATACTTAAAATAACCTTCAAAAACTTAAAC
>Ga0179944_1068567_pt1 | contig 27971 bp, 30 predicted proteins | sample AD_STIC10_sludge_FD_135921 | JGI IMG/M metagenome (GOLD analysis project Ga0179944, IMG submission 135921) | Active sludge microbial communities of municipal wastewater-treating anaerobic digesters from Illinois, USA - AD_STIC10_MetaT... | ecosystem: Engineered > Bioreactor > Anaerobic >... | reverse complement strand
CTTAATTTAAATAAACAACTAAAATTTTCAGCTTTCACTGGCATATATGATACAGTTATTCCTAAGAATCACTTGCTTCGCAAAATAGCTGAAAATATTGATTTTTCCTTTGTAAATAAACTTATGGAGAAATGTTATTGTATAGATTTTGGACGCCCCGCATATGAGCCAGAACTTATACTTAAAACTTTGTTTTTAAAACTGCTTTACGATCTTTCAGACCGTGAAGTTATTTCACGTTGCCAAACTGACATGGCATTCAAATTTTTTTTAGGACTTGATCCCGAGGATGATGTGCCAGATGCTTCTTTACTTGCAAAATTCCGTACTCTGCGTATAACTGAGGAGGAATTACAGAAGTTTCTAAACGAAACTGTAAGACAGGCTTTGGATAAAAATATTGTAAAAAGTAAAACAATCATTGTTGATTCAACGCATTCCCGTTCAAAGCACACACCACAGACTCCGACACAGATATTGCGTGAAATGACCAAAAATCTTCGCAAAGAAATTCACCGTACTCAGAATGAAATTAGTAATATATTTCCTGAAAAGCCTACTGTTAAAAATGATATTTTTGAAGAAATCGATTATACAAAGGCATTAGTTGATGCTCTTTTAAAGGTGGATTTAAAGAGCGAGAAGGCTCAAAAACTACTCATCAAGGTTCAAAATACACTTGAATTACCAAACTTAGTGGAATTACAAAGTGCAAACGATGAAGACGCAAAGATTGGACACAAATCAGAGGATAATGATTTTTTTGGATACAAAAACCATATCGCAATGACAGAAGAAGGTATAATCACAGGGCTTTCAGTTACAAATGGAACTGCAGCAGACAACAAAGAGTTTGAAAACATAGTAAATCAAACACTTGAAACAGGTGTTGAAGTTGAAGATATTGCAGGAGATAAGGCGTATTCCACAAGTGATATTTTAAAATTTGGTATCGATAAAAATATAAATATTATTTCAAAGCTTAAGGAAAATGTGGGTAGCAAAGAATTTAATGACGAATATGTATCATTTAATAAAGATGCTGATACTTATGAATGCAAAAACGGTTGCTTAGCAAAGAAAAACAAAGTTAGAAAAAATGGTACTATTGGTTATAGTTTTTATAGAGCAGACTGCGAAAAATGCCCATTTGCAAAAGACTGCTTGAACAATATAAATGATGGCTACAAACAAATTTTACAAAATATAAATTATGAAATTTTTGAAGAACAGCGAACTTTTGAAACAACTGAGCATTTTAAAGAAAAACATAAAATTCGTTGGAAAATCGAACAGCGAAACTCGCATTTGAAAAATCGATATGGATTGAATAAAACTTATGGAACTGGACTTTGGAGTATGAAAGCCCAGTCTTTTCTGACGGCATTTACGGCAAATATTGTTAAGATTACAAAGATAGTAGCTACAATATAGGGGGATATTCCTCTGTTTTTTTATAAAAACGGCATTTTACGGCTGTTCGCTTTGTAAATTATGGAATTTGATGTTTTTTTAAGCTAAACCAAAACTTTTCACACGAAATTTGCTTGATTTTTCAGCAGCTTCATTTGAATGTCAAAATACTATAAACTTTATATACACTATTATTTATTTGCAGGTATGCAAAAATTAAAAGGAGCTGTTCACTAATTACTCAGTGCAACAGCCCCATTTTTCTGCCATTACTTTTTTATGAGTCAAAAAAGAACCGTCCCCGGTGACTCTCCTCATAGGATAATAGGCCGTATTCTCTAATTTTCTCCCAGATTCAGGCTGTCTTTGTATTTCAACTTTTTCCTGCTTTTCATAGCTTACTAAATATTCGTCATTAATGTATTCAAGATATTCTGGCAAATATAAATCCCCATAGAAATAAAACAATGCATTAGACGGTTGGTAATAGCTTAAGTAGAATTCCTTGAATTCTTCATATGTAAGTTGCTGAATTTCCTCTGGGTCGCCTGCAGAATAAAATCTATACGGCGTATCCGGATACAATGTCCTGTTAACCAGCCTATTCAAATTTCTATAAGGGTCTGGTTCATACCCTTTCATTTCATTGTAGACTACTCCATTATATACAATCGGGTCTTCTTGCTTAAATATCTCTTTTCTTATTCCTTGCTCCATAAAAATCTTTTCATTTTCTAAAAACTTTGGAGAAAATATAGCATCAAGATACACACTCACCAGATTATTAAAATCTTTGTCATTCCTGCTTGCCAAAGGATAATAAGTATATGCACTTGTAGTAAATGCATTAAGAAATGTTTTAAGAGACTGGCTTTCCAGCCTAAAAAATGGAGACTTTAAAGGATATTTTTCAGACCCGCCAAGTACTGAATGTTCAATAATGTGGGGTATCCCTTTGTCATTATCAGCAGGTGTCTTAAAAGTTATAGCAAAACCTTTATTTGTATCGCTGTTCTTAACCCATACAAGTTGTGCACCTGTATTCACATGTTCTAAAGTATATAAAACCGAATCACTTTCTTTTAATTCACTTATTCCTACACATTTAAATCCTGAGTAATCATTACCTTCTTCAATAACGAAAGTATCTGTTTCTTTTGCCATCACTATTCCCGGCTGCATAAGTAATGCTGTGCAAAATGCTATAGCCATCATAAAAGCCAGAATCTTGTTCTTCTTCATTTGCTATCGTCCTTTCTGTGGTTGTTAGTAAAATTCGCTATTTGATTTCTTGCTTATTGAGTTTCTCTAAAATATTATCCCTCCTTCAGATATTATATAAACAATTATAACATAATGGAAAAAGAAAACAATTAAAAATGTTAACTTTGTAGTAAACTTTTCTTTCTTTTTCTAATAAAAGAATCAATATTTTTTATTAGTTCTTTCACTTCCCCCTTATGTCGATAATCAATTTTCGAACCCTTATATAACTCAATCTATTCGATACTCTTGCTTAAATTTTGCCTTGCCCGCTTCATTAGCAAAGTCAGCCACTGAAGATCTAACCCCTATATATAGTAGTGACAAAAAAACCATAACAAAACAAAATGATATAATAGCAACCCATAACATTTTGATTTTTGGTTCATCGCCTTTTGTAATACTTATGTCAGCAGTATCATCTTCTTCAAACTCTTCAGAAAATAAAGGTCTGAATATACTATCTTTATTTCTTGATTCCCCTTCTACTAAATAAAATCCCGCATCCTTTGGGCAATCCAGCACCCTCGAACCCTTTGGCAATCTAAGAATCTCCATTGCCATTACAATATCCCCTATACTAGAAGCAAAAGCCAACGCAACAAACAAAACAGCATCAAGCCTTGCCATAATTAATGCAAAATACGCAGGTATAATGCTTGTTACTAACAACGGAAATATTGCAACAATAAAATAATCATTCTTCGTAATAGGAACCTCACATGTACAATACGCTATTACTTTTTTAATATTGCATCCATATTTTATTTTCAAAAACGGAACTCTGCCAAATAGAGCAAATGCAACTCCATGCAATAATTCATGAATAAATAACAAAACAGCTAGTAGTAAAAAAAACTGCCAACTTACATCAAAGGATATTTTCCCTCTATTCAATAAATAAGATAAACCCAGTAAAGCTACAAGTACTATTACAAACAAGATAAAACCCACTATCTTTAACAACTTAATATTAAACAGAAATAAACGTTTATTCAGCATAATAACTCCTTATCTTTTCTTTTAAATCAATTTTGCAAATTGCTAAAAATCTATATCCTTTTTGTATTCTTATTGTTTGGATTTTTCTTTAACAAAAAAGGGCAACCTAATTACAAGGCATATAATATAAATGGCATATAAAGGAATCGTAATATATGCATATAATAGTTTAAACTTTTCAAAATAATTAATTATAGCTAAAATCGAGAATATAGAAAAAGGTACTATACCTACTATATACGTTAATATCGTCAATCTTTTATTTAAAAATTTGATCTTGTTTTGATTTGTCATATTAAAATTAAACCTCTTTCCTTCATATGTGCTGTTTTTGCTCTTGGCTTACAAACACCGCTCTGGGAAACTATACAAACACTATAGCATAATGGAAGAAGAAAACAATTTAAGACATAACCACCTGCTTACACTTCTTGCTGAACATTTTTTACAGCAACAGTTCTTCTCATTTAGTTCACATTATATCAAACTTTTTCATTTATGGAAGTCAAAACTTACAAAAATCTTGCCAAATTATGACCGATATAACCGATATTATATAATCAACGTGGGAAAGATTAAAAGGAGCTGTTCACTAATTACTCAGTGCAACAGCCCCTTTTTAAATGAGTCAAAAAGAACCGTCCCCGGTGACTCATTCCCTTTCAATACAATATACTCTGCTGCAAGCATTAATTCCTGAATAGTTGCACTTATCCCTCTTTTCAATAGTACGGGATGATTAGTTTGTCCAACTTCTTTTAAAAGTTCAAAATTATGCATATTCCTTGCTCCAATTTGTAGTATATCTACATACTGTGCAACTAACTCAACATCCCTTGTATCAACTACTTCAGTAATACTAAGCAATCCATATCTTTTAGAAACATCATGAAGAATCTTTAATCCCTCTTCCTTTAATCCTTGAAAATCATACGGTGATGACCTTGGCTTATAGGCACCTGCTCTTATAAATTTAATATTTCTATCTTTTAAAAACCCAGCTATAGTCTCAAGGTATTCCGGTTTTTCAACAGCACATGGTCCTGCCATTATAATGGGTTCATTATTGCTTATTCCAAATATTTCTCTAATGCTGCTAAAAGATTCATGCGAACTTGAGCTAATTAGTAATTTTTTTTGTCGGCTTATACCCATAAATTTCAGTGAGGTAGAAAATATTACAGCAAATATATCCTTTATATGATCATTATATAAAGGCCCATCATTCTTGCTTAATATTCTTTCCATCATCTCTATTTCACGTTCTGGATCAAAATATTCTGTCCCTGTCTCATCTTTTAATTCAACTATATCCTTAATTAGCTCGGTTCTCCTATTTAGCATTTCAAGTATAGAAATATTCACATTGTCTATTTCTTGCCTTAGACTTCTCAAATCCTTACTCATAGCATAACACCCTCGCTTTTAAATAGCTTCATACATATATAAGTACAATTATTTTCTTGAAAGTTCCTTTATCAATTCAAGCGCAATAACATTTCTTTGAATCTGATTCGTACCTTCATAAATCTGAGTGATTTTGGCATCTCTCATCATTTTCTCAACAGGGTATTCCTTCATATATCCATACCCACCTAGAATTTGAACTGCATCAACAGTTACTTTCATTGCTACATCAGAGGCCATAACTTTTGCCATTGCAGATTCCTTTGATATATCCTTGGCTCCACTGTCTATATGTCTACATGTTTGATAAACCAAACACCTTGCTGCCTCTATTTGTATAGCCATATCAGCAAGCATGTGTTGAACAGCTTGAAAGGAAGATATAGGTTGTCCAAATTGAACTCTTTCCTTTGAATACACTATAGCTTCATCAAAAGCTCCCTGTGCAATTCCTAGTGCCTGTGCTGCAACTCCAGGTCTTGTCCTATCCAGTGTTTTCATTGCAACAATAAAACCCATTCCTTCTTTTGACAAAAGATTTTCCTTCGGTATTCTACAATTATCAAATACTAGCTCTCTTGTTGTAGATGCTCTAATGCCCATTTTGTTCTCTTTTTTACCAAAAGAAAACCCATGTGTGCCTTTTTCGACTATAAATACTGAAAAGCCTCTTGCACCTTTTTGCCTATTTGTGCACGCAATGACTGTATATATATCCGCCTCTCCCCCATTGGTAATCCACTGTTTGGTACCATTTAGGACATACTCGTTTCCATCTAAGGTTGCTGAAGTCTGGATTCCTGCTGCATCACTACCTGCATTTGCTTCAGTTAAACCAAATGCTGCAAGTTTCTTACCGGATGCTATTTCCGGAAGGTATTTCTGTTTTTGTTCATCAGAGCCAAAGAGAACTATTGGAAAAGCTCCTAGGGCAGTGCCAGCAAAGGAAAGAGCTATGCCCCCACATGCTTTACTTAATTCCTCCACAACAAGTGACATCTCCAATATGCCTCCACCTAAACCACCATATTTCTCGTCTATATAAACTCCACAGATATCCGAATCTGCAAGTATCTTTATTATTTCATGTGGAAAAGCCTGGTCTTCATCATATTTTTGTGCTATGGGTGCAATCTTTTCTTTTGCAATTTTTTTTGCAAGTTCTTTTATCATCAATTGTTCTTCACTTAAAAAATATTCCATTGCCACATTTCCTCAACTTTCTATATATAAATTATCATTACTTATACTAAAGTTCTTAAAGGATTATATCTTCTAATTTTCTCTTAGGAACATGCAATGTTCCATCTTGGTCTTTATAGTATTTGATTGAATCTTCACATTCCTCAACAATAGGTTTTTCATCGGCAAATCCAAGTGCTATCAATGAATTTAAAGCATAATTCTCAGGAATGCTTAGAGTTGAAATTATTTTTTCCCTATTTATAGCAGCTAGTAAACAAGTCCCAATTCCTTCTTCACAAGCAGTAAGAAATATGTTTTGAACAGCAAGTCCAACATCTAAAAGTTCATATCCTGTACTTTTAATCTCTTTATCAATAAGCACAGCAATGAAAGCAACCGGTTTTTCATCTTCCTTTGGTGTACCTTCAGGATAAATATAGACAGCCCATTTTACATTCTCAAAAATTTCGTTTACAGTTTCTGGGTCATCTATAATTATATATTTTAAAGGCTGAAGATTTGCGGCAGATGGAGCATGTCTAGCAGCATTAATCAGCTTTTTAAAAATGTCCCTATCAATTTTTCTTTGCTTATATTTTCTAATTGTTCTTCGCTGAATAATAATCTCATAAATACTCATATATACCCCCAGGACTTCTATGTCTTTTTATTTACTTTTACTGTCCCATTAAGGAAATTAGCACCTGGAGACATTTCGCCATCAATAACAACATTGAGACAAGCAATTTTATTACTATTAATAGCTCTATTTAGAGCAGGAACAATATCATCTGGGTTGCTAATTAATTCTCCATAACCGCCAAAATCCTCAACAATTTTATCATATCTTGTAAAACCTAAATTCGTTCCATAATTACATGCACTATCTCCAAAGATAGTTCTTTGTGTTTCTCTGCAAAAGCCCCAAGAGCTATCATTGTGAACAATTATTACAACAGGTATTCCCATCCTAACCGCTGTATTCACTTCAATTAAATTGAAGCCCAATGACCCATCACCAGTGTATAACACTACAACTTTATCAGGTTTAGCAATCTTCGCTCCAAGTGCCAAGGGTAATCCTGTTCCCATCGGCCCATAAGTACCGCTCGGCCCTATCACATGGTGACCCGGTTTATAGCACTTGAATAACAAGCAAGCCCACAGCATTGCATTTGAGCCATCCATAACTATAATCGAGTCTTTAGGTATGACCTGCTGAATGTCATTTATAAGCTTTTGCGGATGTATTAGTTTTGAATTTTGATTTATATCCGTTTCAAAGTCTGACCAGAAATCTGCACGTATCTTCCTTAATTCGCTAACCCATGAAGAGTATTTATCTTTAATTACTTTTCCACTTGCTTTCATTGAATCTAACATTTGTTTCAAAACTACATTGCTATGACCAATAATACCAACATCAATATTTCTACAACTGAATCCAATTTCACTTGGATCAACATCTACTTGTATAAATACTTGGTTTTGAGCAAAAACAGGAGGCTTACCAAATGAAACTGAATAATCCAAGCTACTCCCCAATACAATCACTGTATCTGCATTCTTAAATGCGTATAACTGCGGTCCTGCTTCTAATGCCCTTCCTGGACTAAAGCAAAACTCATGATCATCGGGAAGAACACCTCTTCCTGCATTCACAGTAAAAACGGGAATTCCCGTATATTCAGTAAACATTTTCAATTCTTCTTCGGCTTTAGAGTAAAACACCCCGTTTCCAGCTATTACAATTGGTTTTTTCGCCTTTTCTATTAAGCAAATCGCTTCTTCAATTTTCTCATTATCACCATAGATTTTAGCGTCCGTCCTATATTTTTCTGGCCAAACAACTGACTCCTCATCAACTTCATTTCTAAGATAATTAATCGGAATTTCTAATACTACAGGCCCTCTTCGTCCTGAAACAGCATGTCTAAATGCAATAGCAATATACTCAGGTATTCTTGCAGTATCATATACCGTCCCACACCATTTAGTATATTGTTTAACTAAAGTAAGCTGATCCATGTCTTCTAATCCACCAGCATCTTTACGTTGAGGCTCAAATCCTCCCGTTATTAAAACCAGAGGGGTAAATGATTTATAAGCTTTTATTATCCCAGAAATAGTATTTGCAAAACCAGGGCCTCCAGTAACTACAGCTACACCTGGATTACCCGTTAATTGAGAATATCCATCCGCCATGTGGACAGCAGCTTGCTCATGTCTAGTATCATATATTTTGAGCCCAGTTTTTGAACATGCAGCAAAAATAGGAGAAACATAGTACCCTATCAAACCAAATATCTGCTCTATTCCCTCTCTTTGAAGAGCCTGTGAAACTAAAAGACCTCCATTCACTTTTCCCATATCAACCATCCTTTATTTTGTATCTTAAATTATTTTACTTGTAATATAAATAGGTTATCTCCATCTTCAATTTTCAAATCAACACAAATATTAGTGTCATCTACGGAAAGCCTATAAATAGTCATCTCTGATAATTCAAAGAAATTATTATCAACAGAAATTGTCGTTTTACCACCAACCATTAGAAAGTTCTCATTATACATTTCAAGGTTATATGATTTTAAATCACTAAAACTTTCCCTTTTTAAACGTATTACCTTAATTTCAGGTAAGGTAAATTCATCACCTTCGTTTTGAGTAGATTTTAATACATTTAAATCAATGGTGTTGCTTAATTTTTCATGAATCGTATATTTAAAATCTATTGTATAAATCTCCTCTAATACTTCAGCACCATGAACTACATCAGGTATTAGATTATAAGAATCATTTTCTTTTATTAGATACACATTATTTTCTACACAAAAGTTAAACTGCCCTGAAAAGCAATAGCCAAATTGTGCAAAGTGATGAGAATGATTTCCAAGTTTAACATCCGTTGTTAAAGTATTGAGTAATATTTCATATCTATCTGATATTAAGTATTTTTGTTTGAATCCTTCACAAATTTCTCTCTCTCCAGATACATCAATTAAATCTATTTGCCTTCCCATAAAATCCTCCTAAGCATTATATAAGAACCTTACCGCTTTTTCTTGCAAAATACTGACCATAGAACCTCAGCACTGAAGGTTTCAGAAATAAACTCTAACTCTTTGTTCTCTATGGATGTTTCATTAGTAACTGCATACTCAGCCATACCGTTTATTACCATCTCTGCTGCTTTTGTTGTAGAATTGGCAAGTATAAGTTCGTATCCCTCTTTGCTATCTAAAACTCCACTTATCAATTTATCAATTAAGCAAACTACAGGTCTACATGAAGCAATCCTAATTTTATCCTTAATAATACGATTTTTTTCATCTCTTTTTGTTACAAGTCCATAAGCAGGAGTTTCCAATAAAAAGGAAAATAAATTTTTCAAAGCTGGTTCCCAGTACATCTCAGTTATCTTTTCATAAGCGTTTGGAATTACAATTAAATTTACTTCTTCAGCTAATACTGCTTCATATACTAAATCAAAGTTATCCCAAAGCTTTATATCTATTTTAATATCACTGCAAATTTCCTTTATGTACTCGATGAAGTATGTTGTAGCAAAATAACTTGTAGTACCTACCGGACCAAGTGTCCCTATAGTTAATGTCTTTTTATCACATAAGTAGCTCTTCAACCTATCTAATTGAGACCTAAAACATTCTAAAATTCTATATCTACAATAATGAATATCACTTTCCTTATCAATCTTAAAATTCTCCATTCCAACCACCATTTCTAATTATATATTCTGAAAACTTATTTAAGCTATGGACTACATGTGAATGTCTATTTTAGCTATCTTGTCCCAATAATTATTTTAAAACAGGCTATAATACAAACTCTATTTCATCCGAATTATAGCCTGAAAATCCTACTGCTGTTTTGCCATATTCTCTATAAACTGCATTACAGTCATTATTGTATTTTTATGTGTCTCATTAGCTGCATCATGTATTTGCATAACTTTAGCATCCCTGACTAGTTTTTCAAGTGGATATTCCTTTGAGTACCCATATCCACCGAATATCTGTAATGCATCAGCCGCAGCTTTATTAGCCAAATCAGATCCAATTACTTTACACATTGATGCGAGTAATATGTCCGGCATAATATTATCCATTGTCCACGTACACCTGCAAAGCAATGAACGCAATGCTTCCATTGACATAGCAATATCAGCCAGCTTATGTCCTATTGCCTGATGATGAATAATAGGCATTCCTCCCTGAACCCTCTGTTTTGAATGCTCATATGCATATTCAAAAGCAGACTTTGATAAACCTAGGGACATTGCTCCTACCATAGAAAAACTAGATACAACTATTTCGTTTCCTATGGGGAACCCCATACCTTCTTGACCCAGCAAATTCTCTTTAGGAATTCTACAATCTTCAAAAATTAGCTCAGCTTGCTGTGACAATCTCTGCCCCATTTTATCTTCAATTTTTCCAACCTTAATCCCGGGTGCATCTGCAGGTACAATAAAAACACTTAATCCTCCATCCATTGCGCCTTTACTTTTATCTGTTCTTGCCCAAATGAGATACATTTGAGCTAATCCAGCATTGGTAATAAAGCACTTAGTTCCATTTAATACATATTCATTCCCATCCAATACTGCCGTTGTCTGAATACCAGCTCTAGGATCGGGAGAAAAAACATCCGAACCACCAGAAGGTTCTGTAAAAGCTGCACCTAATAAAAACCGATTTGTCCTATCTTGAGTTATGGCTTTAAACCACTTGTCTTTTTGCTCTTCAGTCCCGAACTTATTTAATGCAATTGTTGGATGTATTGTCGCTGATATAGTTGTTGCAAATCCAGCATCCCCCCAAGCAAGTTCTTCTAACATAAGCGCTAAATCAAAATGCTTATATCCACATCCGCCAAAGTTTTCTGGAATTAAAGCAGCCCCTATTTGCATTTCTATGGCTTTTTCTACTAGAGTCCAAGGAAAGCATTCTGAAGGTTCTGTTTTAGCGTCAAGTTCTTTTCCAACTGGTCTAACTTCTTCTGCGGCAAATTTGTGAATAGTACTAACTAGTTGCTTTTGTTCTTCCGTTAAATAAAAATTCATCATTTATTTTTCCTCCTAGATATTTGTATTGTTTTTTATAACTTTAATAATCCTGTTCAACTTTTTCAGGCATTATTTAAGGCTTTCTTTATTCCTTCAGCAACCTCAAAAACATCACCAACTATACCATAGTTAGCATAACTAAAAATCGGAGCATCAGGATCTTTATTAATAGCTATAATAATTTTGCTGTTTCTCATGCCGGCAGTATGTTGAATAGCACCCGATATTCCAAAAGCAATATAAAGATTTGGGCAAACAGTTTTTCCTGTTTGTCCAACTTGGACATTATGAGAAGCATATCCCGAATCTACAGCAGCCCTAGATGCGCCTACTACTCCACCAATCAAATCAGCTATTTCTTTTAATAGTTCAAAGTTCTCAACACTTTTCAATGCTCTTCCACCAGATATTACAATATCTGATTCAGTTATGCTCTGCTCCTTAACTTTACTTTTTCTCAGTTCAACTAGTTCACCCAATACTTTTTCAGGAGCCTGGAAATTAACTTTAACCGTATCAAAATCATTATCATTACTCACCTTGTTTTCCTTAAATACATTCGGCCTTATAGTTATAATATAAGGAACGTTTCCACAAAAGCTCATTGTTACAGCTACTCTTTCAGAATACATCATGCGTGAAACCTGCAATTTATCACCCTTCAATTCTACACTTACACATTCTGAAACTATAGGCACATTAAGTTTTGCTGCAATTCTTGGGAAAAGGTCCTTCGTTAAGGTCGTACTACCAGCCAGTATAGCATAGGGATCTACTTCATGAATTACTTGGCAAATGGCAGGAGAGTATAAGTGAACATTATAATTTTCAAGCATCTGCGATTCAACATAATATACCTTTGAGACACCATATTCAGCTAATTCTTGTATTCTATCTCCAACTTCGTATCCAATAACTACAGCATAAACCTCTCCTCCGATATCTTCTGATAGTCTTTTTGCTGCAGATATAATTTGCAAACTAGATTTCCTTATTTGCTTTTCAATATGCTCAATAAATACCAGGACATTTTTACTCACAATATTCACCCTTCACGTACATAAATTTAGATATTTCGTTTTTTAAATTATTACTGCTTAAGTAACCCATTTAAAATGCATTTTAAATGCACTTTAAGTCTTCTCGTAATTTTTTTACAAGTTTAAACGCAGCTTGATCGGCATCTCCATCTATCATTTCGCACTTTTTGTCTATTTTTACTAGTTCTATTTTTTCAATGGTTATACCACTCAATTTCTCATCAACTAATCCTAATTCACCTAGCGGTATTTTCTTAATTTCCTTTTTCTTTGCAGACATAATTCCCTTTAACGAAGGATATCTTGGTTCATTTATCCCTTTTGTTACCCCTACTAAAAAAGGCATCCTTAGCAAAAGAATCTCATGTTGTCCGCTATCGCCTTCACGAACAGCAGTAATTCTATCTTCTTTATATTCTATTCCAATTACATTTGTTGCCTGAGACCATTCAAGAATTTCTGCAACCATACTACTGACTTCATGACTAGAATTATCGATGGATTGTCTACCCATGTAAATTGCATCCAAACCCTCATTACAAACAATTTTACTAATAATCTTAGCTGTACCTAAAGTATCTAAATCTTTATCATCCTCGTTTACTACTAATATTGACCGGTCTGCCCCCATTGCCAATGCTTGGTTAATAGTCTCTAAAGCATACATATTCCCAATTGTAAGTACAACAACCTCACAAGGATTTTTATCCTTATATCTTAATGCTTCTTCTAAAGCGTATTCATCATAAGGATTTATAACATATTTTAAACCTTCGGATACTATTTTTTTCATATCCTCTGAAAGTCTAATTGCACTTTCAGAATCAGGCACCGCTTTTACACAAACACCTATTTTCATCTCAAATCTCATCTCCTTAAGAGTTTAGCTCTATATTGGTAAAAAGCTATATCCATCATGAGTGTTCCATTCTGGGATTAAATCACTTTTTATTCCAATAACATTTAATACTTTATATATAACAAAATCGATTAAATCCTCCATTTTCTTTGGATGCGCATAAAACCCAGGAGAGGCCACACACACACTTATACCTAGCAGGGATAGTTCATATAGCTGTTTTAAAGTCAGTGTTGACATAGGCATCTCCCTTGGTACTAAAACGATTTGTCTTCTTTCCTTTTGTGCAACTATAGCACATCTTCCGATAAGCGTATTTGCAATTCCAGAGTGAATTATGCCTATTGTATTTACAGAACAAGGTATAACAACAAATATATCATAACTAAATGAACCACTTGCTAGTGAACAGCCAATATCGTTATTATCAAAAATTGCATCTACGTTTGAAAGTATATCCTTCGCATATTGTAAGTCTACTTCATGCTTTAAAGTTCTGATAGCAGCTTCTGACATTACCAGATAGACAGTACACCCACATCCCTTAAGTATTTGAATTAATCTTAAGGAGTAAATAATCCCTGAAGCGCCAGTAATTCCAATAGCTACTTTTTTACCCATGCTGAACTCCAATCCCAAAACCGTTATAAGGCATATTAATCTCTCCGTCACTAATTGTAGCACCTTTAAATGGTTCGCTTTTTATAAATGTTGCTCCGTCCAAGTCTACATAATCAAATAGACTCGATATTGAAAATGCATAAGAAATTGAAAGTGAAGATTCTAAAAAGCACCCTAGCATTAATTTCTTGTTTTTACTCTTCAAGAATCCAACAGCTTCTATACTATTCAATAGTCCACCAAATTTTGTTATCTTAATATTAACACCATCAAAATCATCAACAATTTTTTTTGCCTCTTCTAAGTTCTTAACAGATTCATCAAGAAATAGCGGTGTCTTTCCAATGGAATTTCTAACCTTTTTTAAGTCAGTATTGTTCTGAATTTTTACAGGTTCTTCCAGTAATAACACATTGTCTAAGCAGATATACTCTGCGTAAGCTTGTATTTTTTCTGTTGTCCATCCTTGATTGACATCCAGAATAAACTTCTTCTTATTATTTTCTTGTACATATTTCAAATACTTTATATCACTCTCTCCACCTAACTTGATTTTGATTAAACTTGAATTAGTTAGGCTTTCATTGAAGGTTACAAAATTATTACTTATTGGCAAAGTTAACGGTGTTACCCTCTTTTGGGGATTTTCCAGACCAAGGATCTCCCAAATCTTTTTTTTGTTTATTTTTCCGATATAGTCTAGCAGCACCATCTCAAATCCACACTGAATACAATTTAAATATTTATCATCCTTAAGATTTAAAATAAATTTTCTAACGTCATTTATATCCTCTATATTCCTAAGTACCTCTCTATAAATACTCAATATTTTTTCAGCCTCATTAATAGCCCTTTCAAAAGGCTCATTAAAAAAAGATATTGGGACAATTTCGCCAAAAGCCTTTATATCTTTGTCCTCAATACTTATTAATATATGATCCAAGCTTTCAAACTCTGAGTGACTAATTTTAAATTTTTCTTTTAATGGAAGTACAAGCTTCTTTATGAAAATATTCACCTATATTCCTCCAAAATATCGATAAATTTGCCACAGCCAGTAACCAATGGAGCAAATACTGGAATCCTATACTCCATTTCCATTTCGTATATTATTTCGTCAAGTTCACTTTTTTCAATACCAGCTGCAAAAAGTGAAATGCCTAGAACTTTGCATTGTCTCTGATATCCAGCTAGCCTTTCTACAATGTCTATTTGTTCCTTAAGGGAAGGAATTTCCTTTCCAAAATAGGCAAGTTTACTTCTCGAAATGTCGTGGGCAAAAACTATTATATTTGGAGCGGAACCGTGTATAAGTCCTAATGTTACTCCAGAGTATGCCGGATGTAAAATCGAACCCTGGCCTTCTACAAAAATATAATCACTATTATTTTCAGCAGACTCGCACACAAACTCTTCAATTGCTCCAGCCATAAAATCTGATATTACAGCATCTATAGCAAATCCCTTCCCAGCTATATACATACCCGTTTGACCAGTCGGTATAAAATCCGACTTTAACCCTCTCCTTAAGCAATCCCTATGTAACTCTAATGCTGTTGTCATTTTTCCACTTGCGCAATCAGACCCTACAGTCAGTATTACGTTTTTATTAAGTTCAGCAGCCTTACCATGAGCAACATTCTTTGGAATGTAACTATACCGAAGGTCAATAATTTTATTTACATCAATATCTTGAAACCTGTCTAATTTAGAGAGTTTTATATGTAGTCCATTAATTACTTTTATATCCTTTACAACTGCTTTATAAATAATATCCAACCACTCTTCGGGCATTTTTCCTCCTGGAGGAGCTACACCTATTAATAATTCGTTTATCCCCATATTAATAGCATCATTTAAAGTACTAACAATAGGTATATTTTTATTTACATATGGAAGTATATCTTTCACATTCCTTCCAGCAAATTTATCATCAATAACAACTACAACATCATCACGATAACGCATTACTCCATGTGCCATTTTTGCTTGTAGGGAATCTAATTCTCCGCCTGTCAAAATACCAACCTTAGTATTAGAAATCATAGCTTACTCTCCTAAACTTATCTTTCATTTTGTATGGAACCGTACAATCAAAAACAGTCTTATATGTAGTACCCTCAATTGGATTTTCAGATGAAAACTCTGGACTCTGTGACGGATCTAATGGATGACCATTTAAGTTTGGTATAGATATAATTGAGTGGCTTCCTTGAAATCTCGTGGTCATAGCCCATAGTACATCTCTCTCATCAAGTATATTTATGTCATCGTCCAGTAAAAAGGCATGTTTTAATTCATGAAATGCTGCAAATGCAGCAATCCCTGCTTGTCTAGTTTTTGCATCATCTATAGTTGAATCTTTTATAAATTGTAAAAAGGCAAGAAGCTTCCCGCCACCGCTATGACTACAAAAACAATTTTGTATCTTATCCGTAACAGATTCCTTAATACATTTATATAAGCTTGCCTCTGTAGATATTCCACACAAGTTTGAAAGCTCTGAACCTGGGCCTACAATTGTCTGATATATTGGGTTATTCCTATATGTTAATGCACTAACCTTTACAATAGGCAAAGATTTTTGAGCCTTTCCGATATACCCCAGAAATTCTGGTAATGAATCGCCATCTACACATTTAGTATTCTCAGGCATTTCATCTGGTAGTATATATCCTTCAATTACGATTTCCGAATAAGCAATACTTTTTGCATCATTGGTGACTGCTTTTGCAACTTTTACTCCATTCTTCCTTAAAGCTCCCGCTATATGCAGTTCATTGTATCCTAATGGAGTTACAGGATAAGAAAACGTAGATGCCAAATATATAGCAGGATCGACTCCAATACTTATAGTAATTGGTAAGGGTTTACCCATTTTCTTTGCTTTTTGATAAAAGATTTCGATATGTCTTCCGGGTATTAAATAAATTGTTAAGGTATCCTTGCCTTGAACACAAAGCCTATGAATAGTAATATCTTCTTCTCCAGTCTCTGGATCTTGAGCATAAACAACACCCATAGTTATGTAAGGTCCTGCACTACTATTTGTATATCTTAGTATAGGTAATACCTTCATTATATCTATATCCGAAGTAACTATGTTCTCTTGGCATGGAGGGTTATCCATAATTTGAGGGACATATCCATCAACTACAAATTTTGAAAGCTCTCTTCCAAGATTTATATGGTCTAACCCTAATAATTTAGCACAAGTTGACCTAGAGTTAAATAAACCCATTAAAACCGGGACAGAATACCCTTTAACATTCTTATATATAACAGGGTTCCCATGATTAAGATTGGACTTATTAGGAACTCCTGCTCCGTATGCTGAGTAATGCGCAGCAATTTCACAGTCAGCAGATAATTGCTGGTCTATTACATCTATTTTTTCTCCAGATGTATTTAAGTACTTAAGTGCACTTCTTAAGTCATATACATTTATCTCATACATTTAAAATCACCGCTATCTTATTCATACTTTATAGTAATATTATTTCGCTTTATCAATTCGTCTGCTAAAGGGGTAATTACGCAGCGTTTGCTGACAATTACTACTTTTTGACCATTTTTGATTGCTTCATTTACTTTCTTCTCAGTTAATACATTATAAATTGCTTCATTGGGATTATTACTATCTAATTTTTCAGTTTGGCAAACCTCATTCTTTGACTTAGGATTGCTTTCAAAATATTTATTCCACCATGACTCAAAGCTATTACTCTTTCCTGTTCCAGAGTATTCAGTACTTGGCTTATTTTCTAAATCAACACTTCTTCCTAACTTGGTAAGAGACTCTCTTATATTCTCATCAGGTGAAGTAGAATCTTCTAACTTTCCATCATTAAATTTCTCATACCCAGCTAGATCAAAAAAACCATGTCCGGTTAAACAGAATATAATGTTTTTGTCTTGATTTTTATTTTCAAGAGCAACATCAATTGCTGCTTTTATTGAATGGGCTGATTCCGGTGCTGGAATATAACCTTCGCATTTAGCAAAAAGCTTAGCAGCATTATATATTTCAAGCTGCGAATAAGCACGGGCCTCTCCATGCCCATCGTTAATAAATTTACTGACAAGTGGGGACAATCCATGATACCTCAATCCACCAGAATGTATTACTGGTGCGGCAAATTCATGCCCTAAAGTAAACATCTTACTAAGGGGCGTTAGTTTAGCAGAGTCACCATAATCATATGTATATTTGCCCTTTGTCACACTAGGTACAGCATTTGACTCGACCGCAATAAAATTTAAATCCAATTTCCTTTGCATTTTTTCAGGAAGAAACGGAAAAGCAATGCCTGCAAAGCTACTTCCTCCACCGATACAACTGATTATGTAGTTAGGTTTTATATTAAGTGATTCTAACTGATTTTTAAGTTCACTCCCTATAATAGTCTGATGTAGGCAAACAAAATTCAGAGCACTTCCAAGTGTATAAGCTGTTTTAGAATCTCGTGATGCAAATTCAACCGCTTCAGCAATTGCTACTCCAAGACTTCCTTGGAAATCAGGGTTGCTATTAATTATATCTCTTCCTACTGAAGTAATATTAGTTGGACTACTTAAAACTTCAGACCCGAATGTTTGCATCATTGTTCTTCTGGCTGGCTTAGAATTAAAGCTGTTTTTAACCATGAAAACAGTGCAATCCAAGCCAAAGAAACTTGAAGCCATACTTATTGCACTTCCCCATTGCCCTGCTCCAGTTTCAGCTACAACGTGCTTAAAACCTGCCTTTTTACAAAAGTATGCTTGTACTACCGCAGAGTTTGCCTTATGGCTTCCGATAGGAGAAACACCTTCGTATTTATAAAATATTTTGCATTTCGTATTTAAATAGCTTTCCAAATTATATGCTCTGACTAACGGTGTTGGTCGCCAAGTACAATACATCTTTAAAAGTTCTTCAGGAATAGGAATTAACCTGTCCTTCTTGTTTAATTCCTGCTCTACCAAACTTTCAGCAAAAATATCTGCCAAACTGTTTACAGATACTTCTTTTTTAGTTCTTGGGTCTAAATGTGGTACATAGATTTCTGGAAAATCCGCAACTATGTTATACCAATATTTAGGTATGTCTTTCTTGTTTGAATATTGATTATGAAGCATTATAAGCCTATTAGGCCTCCTCAATTTGAAGTAGCCTAATAATACCTCCTCTCAAAAGCGTTTCTTATTTTTCTGTTTCTTCCTCGGTTATTAGTCCAAAACTAGCCTCAACCTCAGCATGAGGACGTGGAATTACACTTGTACTAACAACTTGCCCATATTTTGATGCTGCTTCAGCCGCTGCATCTATGGCTGCACTTACTGCAGCTACGTCCCCTCTTATAACCACAGTAACGTATGCAGAACCTATTTTCTCAACTTTAACAACCTTTACACTTGCAGCCTTTACTGCTGCATCCGCACCATTTATTGCGGCTATTAAGCCTTTTGTTTCAAGTAATCCAATTGCATTGTTCATAATTCAATTTACCTCCACACTATTTCTTTGTTTGTTCTACGTTCATTGATTCTATAATACCTACAATAGCTGCATCTGCCGGTACTTTTTCCTGTAGAGCATTTTGTACCTGCGAGCCTTGCAGGACAAATACTTGATCTCCTATTCCCGCACCTACAAGATCAATTGCAACAAAGCACTCTTTAGCCTTGACAGACGACACTACGTTAATAGGTTCAATAATAAACAATTTGTACTTATCTAACTCAGGTTTCTTGATTGTAGCTAATAAATTGCCAATAACTCTACCTAAAACCATTTCATTTTCTCCTTAAGTTACTCAATTATCAACTGCCGCCATGTACAAGATTATTTCCTAGTACATCTAGTAGCAGTTCATTTGCACCACCTGCAATACTTGTCCACCTTATATCGTTGTAATAATTTGCAATCCAGTGTTCAGAAAGGTATCCGCTAGCTCCATAAAGCTGTGAAACATTATTTATCATATCTTTTAGAAGCTCTGTACACATTACCTTTGAAATCATTACATTTGATTTATCAACATCATTTTTATCATAGTCATGTATCAACTTATCAACAAAATTTCTTAATACTTTTGTCCTTGAAAACATCTCTGCTACAACAAATTTCGTATTTTGATAATCCTTGAGTTTTTTGCCAAATATTTCTCTCTCGTTTAAATATTTAATGAATGTTTTTAATATGTCTTCACACATCGCAGTTGCAAGTATTGATATAACAACCCTCTCAAAAAGCAGTATATTCATTAAATATTCAAATCCTCTATTCTTTTTACCAAGAATTTTATCTTCACTAACCCTTATTCCATCAAGCTCCATTGCACCCAAGGGCATTAAATGAGCACCTACTGCTGGTATAGGCTCAGAAATCTTACTTCCTACATCTTCCTTATCGAGTAGGAATAATGTGATTCCCCTCCAGGCCGCAACATCTTTATTTGTCTTAATGGCTAAAATAAAATAGTCAGCTATTGGGCCATTAGAGATTAGAATTTTTTTACCTTTAAAATTATAGTGTCCATCCTCTAACACTGCTTCAGACTCTATTGCTCCAAGGTCAGATCCAGCCTTTTCTTCTGTTATACAAAGAGAAATATTTTTATTACCTGATGCTATTTCTTCCATAATGCTTGTATCAATTTGTGTTCTAAACAAAGAAAGTAATCTAAATGAAATTTCATTAATTGCAAATGCTGATAATAGTCCTGCTTTTTTCAATACAGTCAATTGTGAAATGGCATCAGCAAGCTTAGAAACCCCGTTCTCTTGGTTAAATGAAATTCCTATAAGATTATTTTCTCCAAGCAGCTTCCATCCTTCTTTAGGAATGTACTTAAGTCTCTCCCACTCATCTATGCTCTCTGAAATATTTTTAATCAAGTTTGAAAAATCCGCACAGCTCATTTTTACACCTCCAAAAGAGTTTTAATTTTTTGTATGTCTAATTTACCAGAGCTCATCCTTGGAAGTTTTTCTTGGTAAACTATTTTTTCTGGGATCATATATACTGGTAATTTTAATTTTAATTTTTCAACAATTCTTTCATTTATATCAGAATTTGGCTTACTAGCACTATTTAGTTCGATAACCCCAATTAATTGCATATTTCTCTCATCAAAAATAACACATGAATTTGCAACCTCATCAATGGAATTAAATGCGTTTTCTATTTCAGATGGGAAAATTCTATATCCCCTTAACTTAATCATCGTACTCTTTCTTCCAACAAAGTAATACAAATTATCTTTTTTATATACATTATCATCTGTCTTATAATATTTTTGATTTTCAAAAATTATAAAATTGTTTTTTACTAAATCTCCAATTTTACCCCAGTAGCCTTCCATCAATTGATTTCCGCCTACATACAGCTCACCAACTTTATTATCTTCTATTATCTCGTAACCATCATTGACAAGCTTGAAAATCACTCCATTCATTGGAGTGCCAATGGGTAGTATATCTGCCTCTAAATCTTTCTTCCTTAGTTCATGTAAACTACATGCAACTACTGTTTCTGTTGGTCCATAACCATTAAACAGAATTACATGTGGTGTTATATCCCAGAATTTCCTTATATCATTTAAGTTAGCATTCTCTCCCCCAAACCAAATGGATCTTAGAAAACTCCAATCATATTTGTAATAATGAGATATTCGGCTAACAAGCATTGTTATAATGTTAGGCGTACAAGAGAAATCTGTTATTTTATATTTTTGTAGTGCCTTAACAAGGTCATTTATGTATAGAAACTTGTTAAATAAAACTGTGGTTCCACCTACTACCCAAGGCATTATAATTTCCATCAAAACTGGATCAAAATGTAACGGGAAGAAATTTAAAAATTTCGTTTCTTTATTATACCCTGCTTTTTCTATAGAAGATTCTATAAAGCTACACAATGCAGCTCTCGAAACAGAAACTCCTTTAGGAGTACCTGTTGAACCAGAAGTATATATTATATAAGCTAAATCCTCATCTGTCAGGCAATCGGTTTTAATAGTTGAAAGATGTCCATGTTTACTACTTTCATAATCTATTTTTATCATGGCTTCAGAATTATTTATGTCGTCAAAAGAGATAATCTGTGTATTATGAAACTCATTGAAAAAATCTTTGCCTAACCTCTCTATGTTTGCTTTATCAATTATAATTCCACTCGGTAAACAGTCATTGATAATAAATCTTAATCGTTCTTCAGGAGTATTTGCATCAATAGGTGCAAAAATATAACCCTCAAATAAGCAACTAAAAATACCAGCAATAGCGGGTATTGACTTCTGTGAAAGTATTAAAATTCGATTACCTTTAATAAAGTTTCTTTTTTTAAGTTCGTAGCTAATAGACTGGACAGCATTTAAAAATCCATTTGTTGATACCTTTTGATTATCACTAATAAATGCTGTATTATCAAGCTCTGTAGCTATTCTTTTTTCCAAAATACCTTTTAACCTCATCTAATGTGACTCCCTTACCCACTGTCTGTTATTTATATTTCCCCTGTAATATGCCAAATGATATAATCGCTTGTATTAGTTCACTCGTCCCACCAAGTATAGTCATAATTCTTACGTCTCTATAAAGCCTTTCAACAGTATATCCTTTTATGTATCCATACCCACCAAACATTTGTAATGCAATATCACAGACTTCCTTAGCCTTCTCGGTTACAAAATACTTTGCTACTGATGAATCGAACTCTACATAAGATGGATTTAAGTCAAATAAATATGCTGGATAGAAAGTGCTTATGTTCATTATTTGAAGTGCTGACTTCATATTAGCAAGTTTATATTGCATAATTTGCATATTGCACATTGGCGAATTGCTTATCTTGCGCATCTTCGAATAGTCAAGTGCTTCATAATACGCCCTTTCCGCAATTCCTAGCGAAACAGCAGCATTTGCAATTCTCATTAATTCCATTGTTTTAATAATAACCTTAAACCCTTCACCGACCGTCCCTAGAATATTTGATTTATGAACTCTAACATTATTAAAGGCAATATCAGCAATTTTTAGAGAATCCAGTCCCATTGTTTCTTCATTTTTACCAATAACAATTGAATCACAATCTTTAAGGTCTACTATAAACAGGTTATACTTAGGATGTCCAATAGTGTTATTGTCTGTCTTTGCAAACACCAATGCAAAGTCAGCAACATTTGCACTGGTTATCATAGATTTAGTTCCATTTAGTATATAGTAATCTCCATCTCTCACTGCAACGGTTTTTATCTGCCCCATACTTGCGCCGTCTGGTTCATTATGAGCTAATGCTCCAATTTTTTCCCCTTTAGCACATGGAACCAGATACTTTTCCTTCTGCTCATCTGTTCCAAAAACAAGCAAAGGATAACAAATACCAAAATTAAACCCCGCAATGATGTGCCCGATAGAAGGATCAGATTTCGAAATTTCATTAATAATTATCATGCTTGTAACAGCATCTAAGCCCGCACCTGCGAATTCTTGAGGTATATTCATACCAAAGTACCCCATCTGTCCCAATTCGTCAATAATATCCGCAGGGTAAACTTTAGAATTAATTCTATCATTTGCATTTTTTTCTATTTTTTCATTAACATATTTTCGTATTAAGCTTTTAATTTCGTTCTGCTCTTTATTAAATAAATACATAAGTCACCTAGATTTAAAATTATTAATTATAAATTTAATCTCTACTAAACTTCCTTTATTGTCTCATCAATTTTTAGGCCAACATGTCTTCCTGGCTTATCTAAATATCCAAGAAGTTTATCTCCCACCTTTATTTCGCTTGAAGGTCGAATTTCACCCTTTGAACCAAACATTCTTACATGCCAATCGTCTTGTATAAAAGTATTTATTTTTATACCTTCAATCTCGCATTCTATATACAATAAAGGCCTTGACTCAATTTTTAATCGCCCTACAGTTACTGCTCTCGCTTCACCGGAAGAATTGACAACATATATTTTATCTCCAGCCTTTAGGTCAGAAAGGTATACTGCTTGGTCATTCGGACCCCATACATACAAGTGTATGCCGCCTGCGTTTACTCTAAAAGTTCTTAAATTCATATAAGGAAGGAAGTGAGTTTCACTGCATGTTAACAATCCACCACTTGAAGTTGACCCTAAAATCATCCCTTCATCTTGAGTTAAATCAGATGTAGTATCTATACATACTCTACTCCCCATACCTGTTGGCTTGATAGCAGTAACAGTTGCTTCCTTCAATTCAAATTTATATTTATTTGAATGTTGAATAATATTACTCATTTCCACTACATCCTTAATATCATTCGAATATAAAACAATACCATCTGCACCGGCTTCCATGGTCATAAGACTTACCTCTCCATCCCTTATATCTTTAACCTTCTTCAAAATCCTACAAGCAGATTTCTGTGTAGTAGCCAGTATAAGCTCTAGAGGGATATTCGTCGAATCCTTAAATTCGATAATAACTATATCAAGATGCTTCTTAACTAACTCAACCGCTTTATCTAGAGTAGGCTTATCGTTAACATCGATAAGCAAGCCAACTTTTTGTTCGTTTTTACTTTTAATATCTTCCCATAAAGACATACTATCTGCAATTATATACTCTACCTTTTTCCATAGCTTTTCATTGCCCTTTACTATACCTAAATCTTCAATAGACGATACAATAAAAGCTATCTTTATTCTTTGAGGCAGCTTTAAATTTTCCAGCAGACTCATGCTTTTTGAGCTTACGAGCAACACATCGTATTCACTCTGACATACTTTATCGATTATATCCACTGGTGTTTCTGAATTTATTTCAAACCATAAAGTCTTTTCACACTTCATACTATCTTTCTCCTTTGAATTGATTTTAAGGCATCGCTAATTGTAGCCTCCTCGTTAATAATGGCATTTATAGCTGCTATATAACTCTTCATATCCCTACGTTGGAATATATTCCTTCCAATTGCTACTCCAGCGGCTCCAACATCAATAGCATCCTTAATATCACTTAGTAATTTCTGATTATCATCATCAAATTCTCCGCCAGCTATTACTACAGGTATATTGACACCACTAATTATTTTTTCAAACGACTTTTTATCACCGGTATAATTAACCTTCACAATATCAGCACCTATTTCCATTGCTACTCTTGCAGCTACCATATTAAGGTTTAAATCTTTCTCATCTATTCCTTTTCCTCTGGGGTACATCATAGCCAACAGTGGAATACCCCACTTCTGACACTCGTCTGCAACACGTCCAAAGTCATTAATCATATGGTAATCAAAGTCATTTCCTAGATTAACATGTATTGATACAGCATCAACACCCAATTTTGCGCCTTCCTCAACGCAAGCAACCAATACTTTTCTTTCCTTATTTGGACTAAATCCAACCGAAGCACTTAAATGAAGGACAATAGACAAGTCCCTGTTTCCTTTTAAAATGTCTTTGCAGTTTATAATATTTCCTTTGTGGAGAACTACCGCATTCACTTTTGTTTTTGAAAGTGCATCAACAGTATCTCTAATATTGTATATGCCTTCTATGGGGCCTAAAGTAACCCCATGATCCAAAGGTGTAATTAGTAATTTTTTACTCTTATTATTTATTAATCTCCTAAATCTCAAATCCTTCATGTGTTATCCCTCTTCATAAAAACTATAGAGACTCCATCAATATCCTTTACTGATGTTTCAACATACCCTAATTTTTTATATAAAGCTATTGTGTTTTTACTATTTAATCCAGTAAAAATCTCGTACCTTATACAATTTCCAAATATGCTTTCGATTTCTTTCATTAAAGCTTTTCCTATGCCTTTATTTTGAAACTCAGGCTGTACAATCAGTCTACCTATATGACAAACATTATCATTATCCAAATGAGCACGTACGGAACCAATAATTTTCCCATCTAATGTGTACTTCAGAAACTGTCTTTTTTCATACTCCTCAGTAATGCTCTCTAGAGTCTGTGTCATAGGAGGAATATTAAAATTGTTTTCTCCTATTGCTACACTTTCAAATGCTTTCTTTTGTAAATTTAATATGTCTAACAAATCTTCTTTTGCTGCCTTATTAATAAAGCCTTCCATTTTACCATCCTCCAGTCATTTATTTACCATTTTCAATAAAAGTTATTAACTTACCTACCTCAGTTAAAGTCTCAATTGTAATATCTTCAGAATCAATTGAAATGCCAAATAATTCTTCTAGCTCTACAATTAAAGATATTACTTTCATTGAATCTATATTGTAATCTGTGCTTAAGTTTGTTGACTCGTTTACCATTTCTGGGTTAGATACAATTTTTAACTTATCTGAAAATATTTCTCTTAATTTATTTAAAATTTCATTTCTATCCATCTAATATAATTCTCCTCTCTACTTTTAGAACAAAAAGCTTATATATACAAAGCTATTTGGGACTATACTTAACAAGCACAGCATCATAACTCTTATCTTTACCTTCAGGCCCACCCAGTCCATATAACAGGATATTTGCCTCCTCTGGTATGGTATTATTAATAGAAAAATCCTTAAAGTTACGCATTATATCAACATCCCCTAAGTGACCACCTTTGGGAATGTTTTCAAGAAATAACTTTTCAGGATTTAAATTAAGCATTTTAGCATATAAATTAACGTATCCTTGATGATTTATGTTTTGTGGAATCATCATATATATGTCTGATATATTTAAACTATTCCTGGTTAAGAGTGTCTTTATTGTTTTTACTCCCTTTCCAATTACGGAAATAACATCTGGTTCCCTCTTAATATCATTATATTTATCATGGCTAAGCGTTCCATCAGAAGCCGAAATATAATCTATGATTTCAAAATCTGTAGATTCACTGCTTAACACCATCATCCCAAGAGCATCTCCAACTACAGTAGCTTGGATATACCTATTATTTACTGTAGGAGCAAAACATGATGAGATTATGAGCATATATTTTCCTTTAACATCAAGCAATTTTTTGCTCATCCCCATGGACACTAAGGTTGATCCACAACCTTGATGCAATGAAAACATTGCTGCGTTATTAATGCCGAACTCCTTTTGTAAATAGCTTGAGATACTTATTTCTGTGGAAGTATTAGAATATAAATCAACAGATATAAAGTAGTCTATGTCATTAGGGTCTATTTTTGTTTCGTTGAGAAACCGTAAAAACATATTTTTAAAAATTTCTATTGCATTTTTTTTTGTCCCCAAAAGCAATTTTATCAAGCTTACTTTGCAACTTAAAATCTGAGCAATAATCATCTATTGATGTATAACCTTCAGGTAATGTAACATGCGCTGTATTCCTAATTACTTCCTCTACAGGAATAAGTTCTTCAGGAATATAGTAATCAATATAAAAAATTCCCGACATTTCATTCTCCTTCAACCTTATAAAAAAGTATACTTACTAATCCTTGAAGTTAAAACTATTTTCAACTTCTTCATGTGGTCTTGGTATAACATGAGCACTAATTACCTCTCCATACTTGTTCGCTGCTTCAGCCGCTGCATCTATGGCAGCTTTAACGGCAGCTACGTCTCCTCTTATTACCACAGTTACATATGCAGAACCTATTTTCTCAACTTTAACAACCTTTACACTCGCAGCCTTCACTGCTGCATCTGCACCATTTATTGCAGCTATTAACCCTTTTGTTTCAAGTAATCCTATTGCATTTTCCATAAGTAAGTCCTCCTAAAGTAAGTCCTCCTATAATTTTGTTTTATTAAATTGAAATTCCTTATCATCTTTATTGACAATACTAAAATCAAAGTTAGTTATAACTGATGCCTGATACTCAATCTTTTTAGAGGTAAAAAAATCTCCAATTAACATCTCTGCTTCTTTTATCTGTCCTATAGTTCCTCTTAAAATAATATTTAGAGCTCCTCCTCCCATATCAGGTAACACTTTTTCAATTTCAACATACGTGTTTTTTACAATTATATCTATAATTTTTATTACATTAGCTAACCCAACAACTCGTACAGTAATTAATGCATTGTCCATTTGCCTTTCTCCTACTCTATATGCAGAGTTTACCTATTTGGGATTTAATACTTCTCCGCCACTCCGGCAACTAAATCGCCCTTCG
>Ga0179944_1042260_pt1 | contig 52919 bp, 17 predicted proteins | sample AD_STIC10_sludge_FD_135921 | JGI IMG/M metagenome (GOLD analysis project Ga0179944, IMG submission 135921) | Active sludge microbial communities of municipal wastewater-treating anaerobic digesters from Illinois, USA - AD_STIC10_MetaT... | ecosystem: Engineered > Bioreactor > Anaerobic >... | reverse complement strand
TGGGGATTTGTGCATATACATAAAATAAGTGGGATTGCCTAAACTCCAAGAAAGATCATAACAGATAGAGTGCTTTTTATTAAGTATTTTCAATAATATTCCAAAGTCTTCAGAAATAATTATACTTTAATTTTGGATATTTAAATGTAAAAAGCATAATATAAAGTGACATAGGGACATATAGTTGGATTTTTTTTATGGTAACAAATATATAACAATAGACTTAATAAATGATATATTTCTACATGATTGTTTTATAGGAGTGATTTTTTGAGCAAAATTTCTTTAGTATTTCCTGGACAAGGTTCACAATACGTAGGCATGGGGCATTATTTATATAATAATTATCAAGTGGCAAGAGACACATTTAAAGAAGCTTGTGAAGCTGCGAAAATTGATATATGCAAGGTGTGTTTTGAAGGAAATCAAAATGAGTTGACAAGAACCGAATTTGCTCAACCTGCTATATTTGTTTGCAGTGTAGCTGCATTCAGGGTGTTTGAGTATAAATACGGAATAGAACCGTCTTATGCCGCAGGACATAGCTTAGGTGAAATTTCCGCTTTGACATGTTCCGGAGCAATTAAATTCTATGATGCCGTAAAAATTGTATTTAAACGGGGTAAGCTGATGAGAGATGCACATGCACAAGGTTATGGTGCAATGGCAGCTGTTATTGGTCTGAATAAGGATATAGTTGAAGCGGAATGTCAGGCTGTATCAAGCAGCAGCAATGTTGTAGCGGTGTCTAATTATAACGGACGCAATCAGATAGTAATTTCCGGTCATAGTGATGCTGTCAGAAAGGTGGGGAGCAGGCTGGAGGGTTTTGGGGCCAGGGTTGTCCCTTTACAAGTCAGTGCACCATTTCATAGCGTGTTAATGTCGCCGGCAGCATATAAGTTTAAAGAAGAGTTGAATAAATATTCGTATCATAGCTTCAGGTGGCCTGTTATTTCAAATGTTACGGGCTTACCTTATGATCATAAGGATGAAATAGTTGATAAACTTGTAAGACAGATTACTAGCCCTGTGCAGTGGACAACTGTTATGGACTATTTGGATAAAGCAGGTGTAGACATTCTGATTGAATTAGGTCCTAAAGAGGTTCTAAAAAAGCTGGCACTTGAACACATGAAAGGCATAAAAGCGTATTCGTATGATAATAAGGATGATCTGGCAAAAATAGATGAGCATTTTAATTTGAAAAGTGCCGACAAAAGCATGAATATGGACTTGAAAAGTTCAGTGGTGGGAAGGTGCCTTGCTCTGGCTGTGTGTACTAAAAATCGGAATAATGACAGTAATGAGTATAAAGAAGGCGTAGTAAAGGCATACAAGAGAATTCAGGAATTATATAATAGATTAGAAGAAGATAAAAGGGATGTCACATATGAACATATGTTAGAGGCTCTTAACATGCTAAAGACAATATTAATTAGCAAAAGGGTTCCTTTGGATAAAAGAGTAGAGTATCTTAAAAAAATTATAACTGAAACCTGTACATATAATATGTTTAGGGATTTTGATATGGTAAATTAAACGGGAATACAACAAGCAAATTTGTTGTATTTCAGGCTTTTTAGGAGAAAGATATGCTGATTGTAAATAATGTAAGTAAAAGGTACAAAGGGTCTGATAAAAATGCAGTAGATTGTTTAAATCTTAAAGTCGAACCTGGTGAGGTTTTTGGATTTATTGGACCTAATGGAGCAGGTAAAACAACTACAATTAAAATGATTGTCGGTTTGTTAAAAAGTGATAGCGGCACCATACATATTAATGGATATGATATTACAAAAGAGCCCCGTAAAGCAAAAGCCAATTTCGGGTATATACCCGATAACGCGGAGGTTTACGAAAGACTCAAAGGTATTGAGTATCTGAATCTTGTTGCGGATTTCTACGGTGTGGACAAAAAAACAAGGGTTGATAAAATAATTGAGCTTTCCGAAAGATTTGAATTGAAAGATTATTTGAATAGCACTATAAAATGCTACTCCAGAGGAACTAAACAGAAGTTGGTTATATTAGGTGCTGTTTTACATGAACCTGGTATTCTTATAATGGACGAACCTCTGGTAGGATTAGATCCCAATGCAGCAAAAGTTCTAAAGGACTTTATTGTAGAATACAGCAAGTCCGGAAAATGCGTTTTCTTTTCTACGCATATATTGGAAGTTGCTCAAAAGATATGTAGTCGGATCGGTATTATAAATAAAGGAAAGCTTATTATTGAAGGAGGGGTAAAGGAACTGCTTGAGAATAAGAATTCCATTGAGTTGGAAGATTTGTTTATACAGGTAATGAAGTAGCTATGATTTTTTTATTATTATGAACTAATATATAATTAGGGGGATTATTAAATGGAAACAAAAACCGAAGTCAAGAAAAATGCCATGTCTAAAGAGAGTAAATTAAATTTTTCACTTTTAACTTTAGGACAGCTTATTTCTGTTGTAGGATCGTTTATTTTTAATTTTGCAGTCAGTCTCTATGTACTGGACATAACAAATTCTCCGGCAGCTTTCTCCATGATACTGATGTTGGGGTTATTACCCAGAGTGTTTGTCGATATTTTTGCCGGTGCATTGGTTGACAGGCTAAATAAGAAACTTGTCATTGTTGCATCGGATATTTTGAGTGCAGTATCTCTTACTATAATTATGTTTAGTATAAACGCTGATGCCAAATCACTTGTGCCTATCGTAGCAGGTAACATACTCCTTAGCATTTTCAGTTCGTTTTTTGGTCTTGGCATAATGTCTTCCATGCCTAATCTATTTAATGATGAAAGTGAAGTAATGAAAGGAAACTCAATTGCACAATCATCAAATGCCCTTGCAGGAATTGTAGGGCCTATACTTGGAGCAATTTTATATAACAACGTAAGTATTAAAAATATCTTTATTTTAAATGCGGTTTCTTTTTTGGTTTCTGCAATCTGTGGCTATTTACTTGTATTTCATACAAATAAAGATGCTTCAAAAGAAAAGGAAACCTACTTCGGCAGTATTAAGTCAGGATTTCTATTTATAAAATCGAATTCTTTTCTCTTGTTCCTGTGCATGTTTTATACATTTTACCAGATAATTGCTTCTCCTTTGGTTTCAATGATACTTCCTTTTATAACATATAAAGTTGTAGGTCTGTCAAGTTTCCAATTATCTATAATTGAGACTGCCTGGGCAATTGGGACTATACTTGGCGCAGTTCTTGCCAGCATCAATAAAAGCGGCAAACAGATCCTGGGTAAATTATTTGTACTGTTGCAAGTTCAGGCACTTCTAATTATTGCCTGGATGTTCCCCAGAATTTCATCTTTTAACGATGTTTCGTCATGGGTTATGACATTTATATTTGTTGCATTACTTACAATAATTGGCTTGTTGTCGATGTATATTAATATACCGCTGGTATCATATTTCCAGATGCAGGTTCCGGAGAATATGAGAGGAAGAGTATTTGGTATCATAACTGCTTTATTAACAGTTGGTGCGCCTGTTGGAATGGGTATATTCGGGTTCCTCATGGAAAAAACTGAATGGACCGTTGGACCAATTGTTGCAGGACTTTCTATAATAATTGCTTGCTTAATATCAGGCAACACCAAAACATTTAGAGAATTTAAAGAATCATTAAAAAATGAACAAATTACGGGGTGAGATAAATGGGGATAATTTTAAAGCACATTATTAGAAATACATTACAAAAAAAAGCAAGGACTTTACTTGTTGTTTTATCAACTGCAATTTCGGTTATGCTGATGTTTTCCTCACTTGCAATGCCGGATTGTATTATTCAGGTGTTTAAGGACCAAGCTCAAACAAGTTTTGGAAATGCAGATATAGTTATACAGCCAAAGATGAATTCCAAAAACTACTTGTTTCAGCTTGATAAAGCAGATAAAAATAAATTTAATCTGGAGTATGCATATGGCGCGTTTTTAGATACGGCACAGTTTAAAGATAAAGATGGAGTTTCAGTTAGCTTGTCGGTTACAGGAATGTCATTGGATGAACTGCAAAAAATGAATCCCTTTACCTTTAAAGAAAATAATGGAACGGAATTTAAGGGGAACAATATAGTAATTAGCGATGTAATGTCAAAGAAATACAATCTGAAAATCAATGACAAGTTAAAGCTGGACTTTGGTTATGCATCAGCTGAATTTAGTGTTTATGCGATTGCAAACAACAATGGGCCTTTCTATGATAATTTACAGAACTTTACCGCTGTTGTTCCATATGATACGCTGATAAAAACAAGGTCTTTTGATAACGGAGATTTAAATGCCGCATTTTTAAAAGTAAATGAGGGCGTTGATGTGGATAAAACCATTGAAGATCTTAAGAAAGTTTATTCCGATTATTCGGTTACAGCTTCTTACAATAAGGAAGAGATTGAGAATCAGGTAATGCCCATATCTTCTGCTTTGATGTTTATGTCTTTACTGGTAATACTACTGACTGTATTTATAATACATACTGTATTTAAGGTTATTTCGGCAGAACGTATGCCGGTCATAGGCAGTTTCAGGAGTATAGGCGCAAGCAAAAAAAATGTTAACATAATTTTACTTCTCGAAAGCATGTTTTATGGTTTGATTGGGGGAGTGTTGGGTTGCGTTGCAGGGGTATGGCTGCTTGGAGCACTTTCAAAAGGCATTACCAGCGCATATTCCATACCTAATAAATCGGCCATTGTTTATAATTGGGGACAATTGGTGGTGTCCTTCATAATTACCCTGCTGGTTTGTGTTATTGCTGCTGCAAGACCTGTTATGAAGGCATCGAGCCTTTCTTTGAGAGAAATAATGCTTGATAAAGCAAACATGCATACAAAGAAGCTTGGTATAGTCAGGCTCATTATAGGATGTATATTGTTAACTGCGTCAATTGTAATGAAGTTTGCCCCTGCAAGACCGGAATATATAGGAGTCGGTTTCTTAAGCGTGGTACTATCTTTTGTTTCACTGATAGTATTGATTCCGTATATTATCAAATTATTGGTTATTATCGTTATTAATCCGTTAAACAAGCTTGCGGGAAATAATTCCTACATTGCTACTAAGGACCTTGGAAGCAACAAGAGTATACGTAATAATGTCCTTCTTCTTGCAGTAAGCGTTTCGGCTTTGATAGCAATTAATATTATCAGCTATAGTGTAGTTGACGCAGTAACTGGAGTATTTAAAAACAGCGTATCATTTGATATAGCATGCTTTAATCCTAAAAATGCCGATGCAGAATTTGAGAAGCTGGTTGCATCAGTGAACGGTGTGGAATCGACATGCGGTGAGTACACTGTTTCAAATGTGGAAGTTAAGAATAAAGCTATCAGAATAAGTATAGTTCACGGAATTGATACTTTAAAATACACCGATTACTTTAATGTAAAGTTCCTTGATGATAAAGACAGCTTATATAAGCAGATAAAAAGCGGCAGTAATATTATTTTATCCACTAATCTTGGGGATATGTTAGGTGTTTCGAAGAATGATTCCATAGAGTTGAATGTAAACGACCAATGGAAGGAATACAAGGTTATAGGCTTTTTCAATACGCTTTTGAATAGAGGTAATTATGCTCTGATGGATCAAGAGATATTTAAACAGGATTTCAATATTGGCACATACTCTGAAATTGATATAAAAACAAAAGGAGATCCGGAAATTGTTTTAAAAGAGCTTAAAGACAAATTCGGAGAAAAGCTTGGCAATGCCGAAACCGTCAATAAACTGGGAGAACGTGAACAACAGTCAAATGACGCAATTTTGGCAATACTGAAGTTCTTCTCTGTTTGTGCAATGCTTGTTGCGTTTTTTGGAATATTCAACAATCTGGTGATCATTTTTATTCAGAGAAAGAAACTATATGCAACTTTACGGTCAATAGGCATGAGCAAGTCCCTTAATATCAAAACATTGGTTTTGGAATCGGTGTATGTGGGAGTAATGGGGGCTGTAATTGGAAGTGCCTGGGGAATTATGTTTTCACAAAACCTTGGGGGAATACTGAGTGCTTCAGGTTTCCCATTAAATGTTAATATTCATGGTACGGTATTTATACAGATTATTGTGATGGAAATGATTGTAATGCTTGCTGCAGCAACTGCAATATCGTTTAGAAGTGCAAAATTAAAGCTGTTGCAAGAATTAAAATATGAATAATTTTATTTGTATGGGGAGTAGCACAAAATGGAAACGCTTAAAGATGTTTTAATTGAAAACAGTAGGTATGCAAACAAAGGATTGACTTTCATAGACAATAATAATGATGAGTTTGTATCCTACAAAAGTTTATTCGAAAAGTCAGTTAAAGTGCTGGGAGCACTTCAAAATGCAGGTGTAAAAAAAGGAGATGAACTGGTTTTTCAGATTGAGACAAATCAGGAATTTGTATATGTCTTCTGGGCTTGTATACTGGGAGGGATAATACCAGTACCTGTGGCAGTTGGTAATAATGACGAGCATAGGCATAAAATATTCAGGATATGGAAGTACCTTAACAATCCGTTTTTGATAACCGATGATAAAACTATTAAAAATCTGGAGAGGTTTTCATCGGAGTATAAATTGGAGTCCATTAAAGAAATAATGGGCAGAACTTTAATGACAGATTACATAATATCTGATGATACATATAATGGGATAATTGAGAATGTAGAGCCTGATGATATAGGGTATATCCAGTTTTCATCAGGTTCTACAGGGGACCCCAAGGGGGTTGTTCTTACTCATTACAACTTGATGACAAATACCAGGGACATATTAGCAAGTTCCGGGACAACTCAGGATGATTCACTTTTAGCCTGGGTTCCTTTAACCCATGATATGGGGTTGATACTCTTTCACCTAACCGGAGTTGTGGGGGGAATAAATGAGTATATGATGCTAACAAAGGTTTTTGTTCAGTCACCTACCATTTGGATAAGAAAAACAAACCAGTACAGGGCAACCCAGCTGTATTCACCTAATTTCGGATACAAATACTTTATGTCTTTTCTTGATGAAAGCGAACAATATGATTGGGATTTATCCTGTGTAAGAATAATCTGGAACGGTGCCGAACCCATATCTTCAAAAATATGTGAAGAGTTTTTGTCAACCATGTCCCGATTCAAGCTGTCCAAAGAGGTTATGTTTCCTGTATACGGAATGGCTGAAGCATGTGTTATTGCGACAACACCCTCACTGGGACAATTATACAAATGTGTGTCGGTTGACAGAAATAGTTTGGGAATCGGCTCAACTGTCATTGAGGTTAAAGAAGGTTCGGAAAACTCGGTACAACTGGTTGAAGAGGGAAGCTGTGTAGCTAACACACGTATGCGGATCTGCGATGACAAGGATAATGAACTGCCAGAAATGACAGTAGGTCATATTCAGCTAAAGGGTGAAAATATTACTTCCGGTTATTATAATAATGCAGAAGCAACTTCTAAAGCATTTACTGCGGATGGATGGTTAAGAACAGGTGATTTGGGCTTTATAAAAGAAGGCAGAATCGTTGTAACAGGAAGAGCAAAGGAAATCATTTTTGTAAATGGACAAAACATATATCCATATGATATTGAACGGATAGCAGAATCGGTAGGAGGTATAGAACTAGGTAAGATAGCTGCCTGCGGGGTGTATATAAACAGTAATGAAAAGGAAGAAATAGTGTTATTTGTATATTACAAAAGGAAGCTTAGTGGGTTTTTAAGGCTTGAAAAAGAACTTAAACAGGTGGTTGCCCAGAAGATGGGATTGACGGTTTTTGATGTAGTACCTGTTAAAAGGATACCCAAGACAACAAGCGGCAAGATACAGCGATACAAATTAGGAGAAATGTATTTAAACGGCGAATTTAATAAAGAATTGGAGGCTCTGAAAAGCCTCAGGGTATCAGAAATGGAGGACAAGCTTCCTCAGACTGGCGACAGTCTGGAGAAAAAAGTATTGGAAATGATGACTAAAACTTTGGATGTGGAAGCTTTAAGTCTTGACGATAATTTTCTTGAGAAATGTACCGATTCACTTAAACTTGTGGCGGCAGTTGCAAATTTGGAGAAAGAACTGGAAATAAGTTTGTCGGTCTCAGACTTTTTTGCGTATCCTACAGTACGTAAAATTGCTTCATTCATAAAATTTCTAAAAGAAAGTGACGATTCACTTTATATTCAAATCAATGGAGATATTTCCGAATATTCACCTGGTTACGGTTATAGAGAAGAAGAAATTAACATTTCCATAGGTCAAAATATTGTGGCAGTAATTACAGGCTTGTCGCAAACGGTAGGTGTTGAGCCATACTCCATTATGGCAGCTTCATTTATTAGAATGCTTCAAGGCATATGTGCCGAAAATATTGTAAATGTGCTGATATCGGCAAGGGATGGCAGCAACTTGAAGCATGTAAGGTATGCCAAGAACAGCTTACCGGAGGGCAATGAACTGTACAAGATAATATTTGCCGAGCAGAGTAGACTTATGGATGTAAATGTAGATAGTATCAAAAGGGTTGATGCAGACAATAAAGACGGGATGCGGTTTATACCTGTTTTTATCAAATCACAGAATGAAAGGCTTATTTCCACAAAGAGAAATCTCTTTGACCTTGTTTTTTCATTTAATCCAAGGAATCAAAATGCCATAACAATAAAATACAATTCTAAAAAATTTAGTAGAAATCGTATTATAGAAATTACTAAATTATGGATGGATATATTAAAAGGACAGTAATGATTTTGTGATATAGGGATTATTGTAAAACGGCTTATAACAGGTGCCGGGTACATATTATTGGTATCGGATAGAGATATATATATTTAAATATACTTATTAGAGATATTTCATAGACTAGAGAAAATATTATAGTTTTATAGGGGATGATGATTATATGTGGGGACAACAGGTAAACTTAGATAAAGATTCTGAGAGCACTGACTTTCTCATTGAAGAAAACAAAATAAATGAATTTGCTATTATAGGCATCGCTTCTACATTGCCGTTTTCTGACGATACAAATGAATTGTGGGAAATACTCAGAATCGGTAAAGAATGCATAACGGATTTTCACCAATCCAGAAGAAAGGATATTGATGATTACTTAAACTTCTTAGGCCGCTCAAAAGAGAAAATTGAATATATTAAAGGCGGATATCTTAAAGAAATAGACAAGTTTGATTATAAATTTTTCAGAATATCGCCTAAAGAAGCTGTCTTGATGAATCCGGCCCAGAGAATTTTTCTGCAGACAGTATATGAGGCCATACAAAATGCCGGTTATGGCGGAGACAAAATTATCGGAACCAATACAGGTGTTTATGTGGGATATATCGGCGATACCGAAGGCTATAAATATAAGCAAATGGTATCAGATATTGATGGAAGCGCTAATTCACTTTCAGTTACAGGCAACTTGCCTTCAGTACTATCCGGCAGGATTTCTTATTTACTTGATCTCAAAGGCCCAAGTATGACTGTTGACCTGGCCTGCTCATCTTCCCTTGTAGCAGTACACATGGCTTGTCAGTCGTTAAAACTTCAGGATTGTGATATGGCAATAGTAGGTGGAATATGCCTTCATTTTATGCCGTTAACAGGAGAAGATAAGCTTGGTATTGAGTCATCCGACGGGAGAACAAGACCTTTTGACAGCGAATCTGATGGGACAGGCATTGGTGAAGGATCTGTTGCCATATTGATAAAACCTTTGGATAAGGCTATCAGAGATAAGGACAACATTCATGCAGTTATAAAAGGAAGCGCTGTCAATCAAGACGGGAGTTCTGCAGGTTTGACTGCACCAAATGTACTTGCTCAGGCTGATGTTATATCTAAAGCCATTGAAAATTCAGGAGTTGATCCCGAAACAATTACGTACATTGAAGCTCACGGAACCGGAACCAAACTGGGCGATCCGGTGGAAATCGAGGGTATTCGGAGGGCATTTCAAAGATATACCGATAAAAATCAGTTCTGTGCCATTGGCTCCATAAAGGCGAATATCGGGCATCTTTACGAGGCCTCAGGGATAGCAGGCCTTTTAAAGGCTGTGCTCTCGCTTAAAAATAAAGTTTTACTGCCGCAAATAAATTTTAAATTTCCAAATAAAGAAATAAACTTTATTGATTCTCCGGTTTATGTGAATACTGAGCTGGAGGAGTGGAATACAGAAGGTTTTCCCAGGCGCTGCGGAGTGAGTTCCTTCGGCTTTAGCGGAACCAACTGTCATGTAATACTGGAGGAGTACCAAAACGGACAAGAGAGCCGGGATGTATATGAAGGAGACTTGCCCTTCACCTTATCGGCTATGAACATATCAAACCTGATAAATTATGCAGGCAAAATGTTGAAGTATATTAAGGGAATGTCAGACAGTAGCCTGGCCGATATTTGTTATACCATGTGTACCGGGAGATGGCATCTTCCCGTACGGTTAGCTTTTAGGATATCTTCTGTGAATGAACTGGAAGGAAAGCTGGAATGGTTTGTTTCAAAATGCAGTAGCGGTATATTAAATGAGGAATGTTTATCTGATATTCGTCAGAACGGTTTTTACATTGGCATTCCGGAAGACGGTAACAGTGAATGCAATAAAACATGGGAAGAGTTATACAACCTGAGCCCGGGTGATTTGTTGTCCCCGGACAACCTTAACAAGGTTATGGAACACTATGTAGAGGGTGCCGTTATACCATGGGAAACACTATTCGGTTTTATAGAATGCAGTGTGTCGGAACTTCCGGTGTATCCCTTTGAAAAGCACAGATGCTGGCCCGAAATACAGGAGCCCGGAAGTGAATTCAAGGGATGTAGCATTGCCTTAAAAGGTGGACAGGATAGGGATTACAGTAAAACTGAGGTTGATACTTCACAAATAGTGGGAGATGTGTTGGGTTTTAAAGAGATAGATATAAATTCTACTTTTTATAGTATGGGTGCCGACTCTATTTCGCTTATGAAAATTTGTGAACGATTGAAGAAGGAATTTAACAAGGAACTTTCCTTAATGGATTTGGCGACACATAATTCCGTTTATTTGTTGTCGAAACATTTGGACAGTCTGGAAAAATGCCAAGAAAGCATAGAGTATAGTAAATTTACAGGTTCAAATTATACAAGTGAGGGTCCGTTTACTCTTTCAGAGGTTCAGTCAGCATACCTAATGGGAAGAGAAAGCCGTTTCGAACTGGGGAATGTGTGTACTCATGTATATATGGAAATTGATACTGAACTGGACCTAAATGAGTTGAATAATGCTGTGAATAAATGTATTGAAAGACATGAAATGTTAAGAACAGTATTTTTACCTGACGGTACTCAGGAAACGCTGAAAAATATACCGGTTTATCAAATGAGTATCATGGATGTCTCTGATTGTTCAAAGGAGAAACAGGAAGAGACAGCAGCAAGTATAAGATCAGAAATGTCCCATCATGTATTTGACCCTTACCAATGGCCTTTGTTTGAATTCAGAGGTCTGGTACTGGGAAATGGGAAAAATATTCTTTTTATAAATATTGATATGCTCATTGCAGACGGGACAAGTCTGGTCATGATTGCAAAGGAAATTTTTATTTATTATCAAAATCCGGATTTAAAGTTGCCTGAGATGACTTATACTTTCAAGGAATATATGAACTCCTATACCGAGTTTAAACAATCGGACATTTATAACAAGGCTAAGGAATATTGGATGGCTAGGTTGGACGACATTCCGGCGTCACCGTCCCTTCCCTTGAAAGATAGCCCTTCAAATATAGAAAAACCTGTTTTTAAAAGGAAACGCATAGTACTGGAAAAAGAAAAATGGATAATGTTGAAACAAAAAGCTATGGAGAAGTCAATAACGCCTTCCGCCTTACTTTTGAGTGCATACGCCAAGGTATTGTCATATTGGAGCGGACAGGACAGGTTTACTGTCAACTTGACTGTTTTCAACAGATATCCTTTCAATGAAGAAGTTGGAAAGATAATTGGCGATTTTACATCAATAATATTGGTTGATATAGATTATGATTTAAAAAAGGACTTTTGGGAAAATGCAACAGAAGTCCAGGTTAAAATGCTGGAAGGACTTGAAAACCGTCATTTTGATGGGGTTAATGTCATTTCTGAGTTATCCAGACGAAACAATTCAGTTGGAAAAGCAATTATGCCGGTAGTTTTTACAAGCATGCTTTTCGGAGAAAGTTGGGATGCATGGTCTTCATTTGGAGAACTTAGAGAAGGCATAAGTCAAACATCACAGGTATATTTGGATTTTCAGGCGGCTGAACTCAACGGTGGGCTGATGGTTAACTGGGACTACGTTGAGCAGTTGTTCAGCAGCAATTTGATAGATACTATGTTTGATCAATATTGCTTTATACTGGAAGGCTTGCTGGACAATAACTCCGCTCTCAGGCTTAAACCTTCTGCAGCCGACATGGAGTTTATCGGTAAATATAATTCAACTGAAAAAACTATGGAACTTGTTCCGCTGCATATGCTTTTTGTCCGTCAAGCCCAGTTGCATCCCGAAAATATTGCTCTGGAATACTACGATATGGTTATGAGTTATAAGGAACTGGATGAAGAGTCAAACCGCGTGGGTAATTATTTAAAACAAAAAGGAATAGGGAAAGGCAGCTATGTTGGTGTGTTGGCTGAAAGGTGTATGGAGAGCATCGTTAGCGTTCTCGGTATACTAAAAGCCGGAGCGGCTTATGTGCCTATTGATCCCGGATATCCTGAGGAACGTAGAAGCTACATACTTGAAAACAGCAATTGTGAAATACTTATTACAAAAGAATACTATAAAAATGGGATTTTTTCCGGTCAGCCTTGTTCAATGCCTTTAACTGAAACTTCATTGGATGATGTGGCCTATATCATTTATACATCAGGAAGTACCGGACGGCCAAAAGGTGTAATAATAACCCATGGTGCTTGCTGTAATACTATTAAAGATATTAATGAAATGATAGACAACAAAAGTACAGATAAAATTATCGGACTCTCATCAATGTGTTTCGATTTATCTGTCTATGACATTTTCGGTCAGTTGGGCGCCGGGGGTACTTTGGTAATAATAGATGACCAGAGGGATTCAAGGGATATAATTGATGTAATTAATTCAAAAAAAATAACCGTCTGGAATTCGGTTCCTGCAATTATGGGAATGACTTTAGAACAGTTGGAAGAGGACTTCTGTAACCTGCATTTGCGGGCAGTATTGCTGAGTGGAGACTGGATTCCTATAAATATGCCTGAAAAGATATTCAGACATTTTCCAAATGCAAGAGTGATAAGTCTTGGAGGAGCTACTGAGGCTTCTATATGGTCTATATACTTCGATGTTAAAGAAGTAAAAAAGACTTGGAAAAGTATACCTTATGGTATTCCCTTAAAGAATCAAAGTTTTTATGTCTTACATAAAGATATGTCTTTTTGTCCGGTAAATGTACCCGGAGAACTTTTTATCGGCGGTATAGGTGTGGCAAAAGGATATATGAACGATGAGGAAAAGACAAATAGTTCATTTGTTTTCCATGATGAACTTGGATACATATATAAAACAGGCGATTACGGTGTTTTGAGGGATGAGGGCTTTATAGAGTTTCTCGGTCGTAAAGACCATCAAATTAAAATAAAAGGATATCGTATCGAACTGGGCGAAATAGAAGCGAGACTTTTGGAGTGCAGCAGTATTCAAAAGGCGTTGGTTATAGATAAAACCGATCAAAAAGGAAATAAATACCTGTGTGCTTATATTGTTTATAATGAAAATGTACAACATGTGAATATAAGGGAGTTTTTAGCGTCAAAGCTTCCTGCCTATATGATTCCTTCCTATTTTATCAGGCTGGATAATATTCCTCTTACTGCCAACGGAAAAGTTGACAGAAAATCGTTGCCCGAACCATCCGAAAAAGATGTGCAACAGACCAATTATCAGGTTCAGACCTCTGATTATATTGAGGAAGGTGTTTATACAATATGGAAGGATGTATTGAAGCAGGATGAGTTTGAACTGGACCAGGACTTTTTTGAAATAGGCGGTGACTCTTTACAGATTCAAAGAGTAATCGGACAGGTGGAAAAGAAATTTAAAATACGGTTACCCATGAGAGAAGTGTTTATAGCCTCTACAGTAAAAAAACTATCGGAAAAAATCCGTACTCAACTGGGTATTCAAAATCAGGTAAAGGATTTTGAAAAAGTTGATTCCGAGAAGTTGTACTACTTGTCTCCTTTGGCAAACTGGGAATATACAGGAGGGAGGTATTCCATTTCGGGTGTACTTTTGGACGGAATAACTGCCGACGGGTTTATACATCTTCTCAGCAGTCTCAAAAAGGGTATAACTATACCACAGTTGCAGAACATGCTGGCATCTTTTCACTTGAAGGACAGCATCAATACAGTGAAAAAAATGAAAGACCATCAGGTACTGGTTGAGGATATTATAAGTCTGAATAAACTTTTTAAACTGCAGGATACCCTGTACAAGAACAAATATGGAGAAGAACTGCTTGTTAATAAGGAGAAATACTACCAATATAAAAAGGAAGTTCACTCGAGGGATTTTGCCGGTACATCACTTGAAGAATTTGATATAACGGCGGACACCCATTTACCGGCTTATATGACAGAGAGAAAAACCTGGAGGAGCTTTGACAGGAGTAAAATAATAGATTTCAATACATTTTGCCGCTTCCTTTCGGTACTTTGCCAAAAGGCTGATAATAATGGCGTGGCAAGCTACTATTATGCAAGCGCAGGAGGACTATACCCAATAGATGTTTATATTTATGTTAAAAAGAACAGGGTAGAGTCATTGGACGAAGGAATCTATTATCTAAACCCCAGGAAAAGGGTGTTGAAGCTTATTAAAAAGAATCCGGAAATAGATGAAAGATGCTATTACTTTAGAAATAAAGAGATATTTGCAGAGTCTGCGTTTTCTGTATTCCTTGTTTACAGGCCTGACGCCAATATGCCTGTTTATAAACATATGGGTAATATGTTTGCGTTGATTGATACAGGTATAATAGTTGCCACAATTACACTGTCAGGTGAAATTACAGGCCTTGGCACATGTTCCATCGGCGATATGGATTTCGATGAGATAAACAGACAATTGATGCTTTCAGGCAGTGAGATGGTTGTCCATGCAGTTGAAGTAGGCTTAAGGAACCTGGAGGAAGTGAACAGCTCCAATTTCCCTGATTTATCAATGGCTGAACCGGTATCTTATTGTGAAATGGAAGTATCCTCCGAACAGAAGAGGTTATACGCCATACAGATATCAAATCCTCAAAGTACCACTTATAATTATCCAATGGCTTTTGAAATCAAGGGAAACTTCCACCACCAGAAGCTCAAGAACGCTATTGAGGAAGTTGCAAAAAGGCATGAAGCATTAAGGACGGCTTTTGTTGTATCCGAGAAAGGTCATATACTGCAGAGAATATATAATAATATCGATGTTCAAATTGAAATAAAGGATTTGAATACACAAAATGCCAATGAGGCACTCCAAGGCCTTATCAGGCCATTTGACATGGAAAAACCGCCATTGTTTAGGGTTTGTGTGCTGAGGGAATCAGACGACAAGAGCTACCTTTTTATGGATTTCCACCACATTATTGGGGATGGTTCTTCCCAAGCTATATTTATAAATGAACTTACAAGCTATTATAACGGGTATCAAGTTGAAACCGAGGTTTCAAAATATACAAACTATTGTAGATGGCAAAAGGAGTTTCTTCTTTCCGACGACTTTATAAAAAGTCAATCCTACTGGATGGACAAGCTTAAAGGTTACCGCAGAAGCGACGGACTTAAGACTGATTTTCCCAGAAAGCCAATATATGATTATGAAGGTGATGAACTTTGTCTGCTTATTGAAGGCAGTTTAAGCAATGAAGCCAAAAACCTGGCTAAAATGTATGGGACTTCGTATTTTAATTTGTTGCTTGCTGTATATTACATACTTTTGCACAAACATACCGGGGAGAACGATATCATCGTAGGTTTTCCGGCAGCCGCCAGGCCGAATGAGGAGTTTTTCAGTTGTATCGGCATGTTTGCAAACACATTGGCGTTAAGGAGTACTATTAACAAAGAACAAAAGTTTAACTCCTACCTTAATGATGTAAGAGAAATTACAATCGGGGCTATTGAAAATCAGTTTTACCCTTTTGAAAAACTGGTGGAAATGTTGGCTGAAGAGAGACAACCTGGGCGTAATCCTATATTTGATACGGTGTTTGTTTTACAAAATACCCACCATCAGGAATTGGAACTTAATGGTTCGGAGGTAAAACAGATAGAATTAAAGAGGGGAATAGCTCACTTTGATATTGTATTTCAAGCATTTGAAGATTCCACAGGCACCAGTTTGAGGATCGAGTACGCAACAAGCCTTTTCTTCAGGGAAACCATAGAAAGATTGGGCGAGTTCTACATAACAATACTCAAGCAGGTAGTTGCCAATCCTGAGATAAGGATTAAGGATATAGTGCTTGTATCGGAGTCTGAAAAAAATATGATTCTCGAAAACTTTATTAATATGGATGGTGAAGATTATGAATTCTAAAGAGTCTGAAAATTTATTAATGTTATTTGAAGCAGCAGCTAACTCTAATGGAGAAGCAATTGCCGTAGTTTCTGGCAATGGCCTGCTTACTTATAAAGAAATGGCTGTAAAAGTCGGAAATATATACAAAAGAATGGTGGGAGAAGGAATAACGCCATTCGACAAGCTTGTTATAGAAACAGAAAATGTCCTGGAAGAAATGGTTGCTGTTTTTGCAGCCCTGAAAATCGGCGCTTCCTTTGTTTGGGACGGTAAAGCTAGTAAAAAGATAAGCATTGACAATAACTTACTGATATCGATAATACAGAAAAGTGAATATTCCGGTAGTTATTCAGACCAATGCCCTATAGACGGGGAAATGATATACAAGCTGTATAAGTTTTCGGATGAAAAGCTTAAAATTAATATGAAAAACGTTATATTTGATACAGAGAACCATTCGGTTTTACGGTTTCCCGTATGGGCAGGCTGTCTTGCAGAGGGAGGCACTGTAAGGCTTATTGACGGATTGAGGGAACTGGGAGACGTCAGCGTCAATCTAAGTCAGGAGGCTAACTGCAGTACTTTAATATGTCCGGTTTCAAAACTGGACAAACTGTCCCAAGAGTCGGACACCAGTTTTGAAAGCAGCTTCAATGCTGTTAAAAGTATTATCAGCTATGGGGAAACAAGGTTTAATCCGTGCCTCTTCAGGAAAAAACTAAAAGATATGGCAATAAGCTGGTATAATTATTTAGGTTTCCCGGAGATGTTTTTTGTCTCAGCAATTCCTGAAGAGCCTTACAAAGGGGCATATTTCTTTACAGGAAGACCAATAACCGGTTCAAAAGTATACATTTTGGATTCCGAATCAGTACTTTCCCCTATAGGGGTTGAGGGTACGATGTTCATAAAGGAAGACTGGACAGAAAGACGTTTAGACTGGTGCAAAAATGCATTTGTTCAGAATCCATTCGAGGAAAAACCAGGTTTTTTATATAAAACCTCATACCGGGCTTGCTGGCTTCCGGATGGCAAAATTACCGTTTTAGGCAGAACCGACGGGAAGTTTGATTGCGGTGGTTTTATTACCGATGCAGAGAGTTTGAGAACACACCTTATGGGATATTCTGGAGTAAATGATTGTTGTGTACTGTTAAAGGACGGTAGTGAGCACACTGAAGTTAAAATTTATTATGTACCCGGCAATTCTTTTAAAAGCTGTGATTTTGAAGCACATATAAGCAGGTATATTCCAGTTGGTTATGCTGACATTGAAAAAACCAGAATTGATATGATTCCCAGGAACGGAGATGAAACAGTAGATTGGGATACTATTTTGAAGGCTGATTTTCCCAGTGATGAGCAAAAAAAGTTATATGAAGAGGGATTAAAGGAGGAGATCAGTAATCTTGAAGACGTAAAAATTCTGATTGAAGAGATGGATGGGGAGATTGGAAACATTTCACTTGAAAATCTTGAGAACGAAATTAAACTGATAAAGTCAGGCGGACTCATAAATGAAGATGAATCTGCAAAGCCGGAAGATATGGACGGTGAAACTTATACAAGTATTCCTGATGCAATAGTATATGGGGGTGACCTTCCCTTTGATGACCGATATCAATGTCTGAAGGACATTCTATTATCTGCTGAATCTTCCCCGGAGGGTCATATAGTGTTTGTACATACCGACGGCTCTAGAAGTGTTCTGACATATAAGGATCTGCTTACCGAAGCGTCAAAAGTGCTGGGTGCTTTTAAATCAATGGGCTGTAATCCCGGGGATAAAGTAATATTTCAATTCAATAACAACAGGGAATTTATAATTACCTTCTGGGGATGCATATTGGGAGGTTTAATACCGGTTCCTGTAAATCCTGTAAAGAGCTTTAGTAATATGAACAATGAGCTTATCACATTGAAAAATATCTGGCTAGTTCTTGATAAACCTTTAATAGTGGCATCTGCAGATATTGCTGAGGGCATGTATAAGCTTGAAAAAAATGAGGATTTCAAGGATGTAAAAATTGTAAAGTTTATGGAGCTTTTCTTACATGAGCCATGTATATCCTATTACCAGCCATCTATTGAGGATGATGCTCTTATAATGTTTACTTCAGGCAGCACCGGGGTTCCAAAAGGGGTTGTTTTAACACATAAGAACATTATATCCCAGTCAAGAGGCAGTATATTGATGAATAATTTTACCTGCAAGGATGTATCGGTAAACTGGATGCCTTTAGAGCATGTAGGTGGAATTATATTTTTCCATATCAGAGATGTATTTTTGGGTGCAAAGCAGGTTCAGGTAAGGACGGAATACATTCTGGCCAATCCTCTCAGCTGGCTTGACCTTATTAGCGAGCATAAGGCAAGCAGCACATGGGCTCCATGTTTTGCATACGCACTTATTAACGATAAACTTGGAAATGATAAGTACAATTGGGACTTATCCAGTATGAGACTTTTCTTGAATGGTGGAGAAGCTGTAAATGCGGTAGCTGCCCAGAAGTTCCTTACCAATTTGGAGAGGTACGGATTGTCGGCATCGGCAATGCATCCTACATGGGGAATGTCAGAAACAAGTTCGGGTTGTATATATTCCTATGATTTTATCAGGGATACTGACGGAGGAATACACTATATTAATAATCCTGCTGCATTTTCCAGGGTGAAATTAGAAAAAAGTACAAGCAAATGTCCTTCTTACGTAGAGATTGGAAAACCGATTCCGGGGCTCTATCTGGCAATTACCGATGCGGACAACAAGATTGTCAAAGAAGGTGTTGTCGGAAAGTTCCAGGTAAAAGGGTTGAATGTTACAAAAGGGTATTATAAAAACAAGGATTTGAACAGTGAGGTATTTTCCGAAGACGGATGGATGGATACAGGGGATATGGGCTTTATACTAAATGGAAAGCTTACAATAACCGGTAGGACAAAGGACATAATAATAATAAACGGCGTTAACTACAGTAATAGTGAAATTGAGTCGGTAGTCGAAGAAATTGATGGTATTGAGACATCTTATACTGCTGCAAGTGCAATTAAGGATAAGAACAATTCAAAGGAAGAACTTGCCGTCTTTTTTTGCTCAAAGGCAAGGGATACCGAAGCAATTAAACTGCAGATAAATGAGATTAAAAAGAAAATAATTGAGAGGATAGGTATCAAACCACAGTATGTAATACCTGTCACAAAAGATGATATACCTAAGACTTCGATAGGGAAAATACAAAGAAGCCAATTAGCAGAAAGACTAAAAAAGGGAGATTTTGATAATATTCTTGAGACATTCGGACAAATTGTATCTAAACATACCACTCTGCCACAGTGGTTTTATAGAAGTACTTGTGAATTAAAAAGTGTCAACGGGAAGAATTATAAAGCTTGTTGGGGAAGAAAAGCTGTTATTATCAGGTACAAAGGGGAAGCAGATGCTATTATCAGCAGCATACCCCTTGAGAATGCCGGAGTCAACACCGTAGTTATAGATATGGAAGAAAACGGTAGTTGCAGTGTAGGGCTGAAGAATTTTACAGGTTTGGAGAATGCGCTTACAAGCATAACACAGGATACGGGTAGGATTGATGACATCATATATGTTGCCTCATCAGGCAAAGTGCCTTATAACTGTGAAAATGCACACGAAATAATTTCAGCACAGGATTTGTGTTTATTCGGATTCATAAATTTATCAAAGACATTGAAAAGCTTAAATATGCAGGGTATGATAAGAGTTTTTGCAGTAACAAAAGGGGCAGTTCTTATAGAAGAGGATACCCAAAGCAATATTGCCGGATTTACAATACATGGATTTATAAAAAGTATGGCAAAAGAATTTACTGATATTTATTTCAGGCACATTGATCTGGAACCGGCTGATTGCAGCCAGGAAAGCTGTATGTTGTTGGATGAGCTTTCGGACTTTTCAAGAGATGAGACAGTTGTGTACCGTAAGAACAGGAGGTATATTTTAAAGCTCCAAAAAGTGGCCGGAGCTGAGATGGATGCAGGAAGACTTCAGATTAAAAAGGGAGGTAGTTACCTTATAACTGGAGGTTTGGGAGGAATAGGCCTGCTGGTAACAAAATGGTTGATGGAAAATTTTGATATAAGGGCTGTAGTTCTTGGTAGGACAAATATTGCTCTGCTTGAAGACGGTAATACGAAACAACAGTTTCTGGACAAGCAATGTGCATATAAAGAATTAAAAGCTTATGGGGATAGATTTGAATACTATTCTGTTGATATATCCGATCAAAAAGCACTGAAAGAGGTTGTGGATAGTGTAAAAAACAATATAGGCGCAGATTTTGATGGAATATTCCACATGGCAGGAGATGTTGAAAGATTGGATGAGCATTGGCGGGAGCTGGACAAACATTTTGTATGGAATTTAAAAAGACCGGATTTTACAAATTTGTTTAATTCGAAAGTAACCGGTACGTTAAATCTCTTCAAACTGATAGATGGACAACAGGATAAATTGTTTGTAGCATTTTCTTCCATAGCAGGCTTTTTCGGTACCGGTACCTTCAGTGCATATTCTGCTGCAAACAGCTTTATTGACAATTATTGCAACTACAAAATACTCCAGGGGTATTCCAATATCTACTGTTTGAGCTATGCAATGTGGGAAAATACCGGGATGAGTGCCGGAGAAGCAAATGACATGGAAGCAGCAGGAAGCAGTTTTGGTCTCATGAAGATAAAGCCTGCCGACGGTGTCAATTCAATGGCTTTAGCCTTAAAGGCAGGGCCTGGCAGAATATTTATCGGATTAGATGGAAGGAACTATAATATAAGAACATTAACTGGAATTTTTGAAATAGGGCAAAGACAGTTCAAAGTTTTCTGTTCGTATAAGGGAGAAGAAGATTTTGAAAGCGATGTTTCAAAGTACTTGAAAGAAACCTGCGGAATAAAAATGCCCATTAAAATTTACAGAGTCAATAGTATACCGTACGTGGCAGGGGAGGTGGATGTTGCACTTTTAAAAGAAGCAGCACAAGTAAGCCTCTTAAAACGACCGGAAGCCGGGGAAGGAAATAACTCCCGTATAATGGAAGAATTAGCTGCTGCTTGTAGCGAGGTGCTGGGAGTTGAAAATGTACAGAAGGATGATAATTTCTTCTCTCTAGGAGGAGATTCCATAAAGGCCATACAGTTGGTATCAGTTCTCAAGAAAAAAGGGTTGCTTATGGAAACAAAAGACATATTCTTTTGCTCTTCAATAAGCGAGATGGCCGCAGTAGTAGAAGAAAATACAATAGTACATGATCAGGAACCGGTAACAGGACCTGTATTGTTAACACCTGTTCAAAAATGGTTCTTTGAAGGTAAGGTTTGTGAAAAAAATCTTTTCAGTCAGTATATAATCCTTTCCACTGAAGAAGGATTTGATATAAATGCATTGTACAAAGCTTTACAACACTTGTTAGTGCATCATGATATGCTGAGAACTCGATTCAATTGCCATAACGGTCAGTACACTGCCGAATGTCTCGGCGTTGACGACATACAACTGGAAATAGAGACAATTAATTTGAAAGAAATACAAATAAATGACCAATTGCTTGACCTGGAGGCACAAAAGTTGATTCACACAATGGATATAGCCCGGGGTAAGATTGTAAAAGCTGCGGTATTGAATTCAGAAAGGGAGTCACACCTGATTCTTGCTATTCACCATCTTGTTGTAGATGGGGTCTCATGGAGAATAATTATGGAAGACCTTTCAAGTGCTTATTATGATGTAATAAACAACAGAAATATAGAATTGAGCCTGAAAACAACTTCTTTCAAGAAGTGGGCCCATGAACTGAACGAGTATGGAAAGTCAGAAATAATAAAAAATGAAGCCGTTTATTGGAAATCGGTCATGGAAAAGGAAAACAACAGTATATTTGAAGGTTTAACGTCAGTGGCTGCAGGTAAACAGGAAGATACTATGACCTTGGCGTTTAAACTTGATAAAGAATATACAAAGACTCTTCTGATGAGTACCAACAGCTTTTTTAATACATCTATCAATGAATTGCTTCTTACATGTCTTGCTATGTCGTTGCGTGACTATTCGCGCAAAAGCAGGTTTCTTATTAATTTAGAGGGGCATGGCAGAGAAGAGTTTTCAAAAAATATTGATATCAGCAGAACTGTTGGATGGTTTACCTCTATATTTCCTGTTTTCCTGGAACTTGAGGATGATAATGACATCAAAAATAATTTGATGAATATTAAGCATATTCTTGAAAACATTCCTCAAAAGGGTATGGGATTCGGGATTTTACAGTACTTATCGGAGAATAGTTTAGTCAAATCCGGTAATATGAACATAAATCCTGAAATAAGCTTTAACTATCTCGGAAGGCTTGATAATGAGGGCCTTTATGAGAGAATGAAGGTGCGGGAATTTAGGTCAGGCTTATATATTGACCCCGGTTCGGAGCGCTTTCATATCCTGGACTATGTAGGAGTTGTAACAGACGAGGAATTTACACTAAGTATCAGCTTCCCGGGTACTTTGATAGAAAAAGCGGAAATTGAAAAACTCCTTGGATTCTATAAAAAAAGGCTTGTTGAGATGCTGGATTTATGTGATAAGGAAGAAACTGGTCTGCAAAAATTTCTCTATGATGAGATTACTGAAGATCAGTTGCAAAGTTTACAGGCTGAGCTTTCAGATTTAGATTTAGACTGAGTAAATTATACTATTTGAGTTAGAGTAGGGGGTAATATAGTGCCAAAAGGGTTGGAGATCCAAAACATATATCCGTTAACTCCTGTTCAGGAAGGAATGCTTTATCATTCTATACTGGAGGACAATACTTCATATTTGCAGCAGGTTTCGTTTAAACTTCAGGGACAGCTGGATGCGGATATCTTTATAAAAAGTATTGATTGTGTAATCAGAACATATGAATCATTTCGTACTGTATTTAATTATAAAAACACTGAAAGATGGATTCAGGTAATACTGAAAGATCGTACACCCGATATAAGTTTACAGGATCTTTCATCCTGTAAACCGGAAAATATTCAAGCTTGCCTGAAAAAAATCAAGGAAGATGAACGGAGAAAAGGGTTTGACATTACAAAGGACAATCTGAGCAGGTTTATTTTAGTTAAGGAATCGGAAGAGGCTTACTATGTAATATGGACCTTTCACCATATAATTCTGGACGGGTGGTCACTGGGTATATTGATAAATGATTTCTTTAAGACTTATTCCCAGCTTAAGACGGGGGTAAAGGTGCGGATGGACGGGACTGCGTCCTGTGCCGATTATATAAAGTGGATTGAAAAAATTGATAAAAAATCTGCGTTGGAATTCTGGAAAACTTATTTGGACGGCTTTTCCGGCAAGTCACTGTCGGAGCTTGGAGACAGTAAAAGGAATGACTTTTTATATAAGGAAAAGGTATTTAAAATAGATGAGAGCTTGGCAAAAGAAATAGAAGGCTATTCAATGAAATACGGTATAACAAAGAATATATTTTTTATGACTGCCTGGGGTATTTTCCTGCAGAAATTCGGCTGTTCACGAGATGTTGTTTTCGGTACAGTTGTAGCAGGAAGACCGGCGGCTGTTAAAGATATTTCAAAAATGGTAGGACTTTTTATAAATACAATACCTATAAGACTTAAGTCTAATGGGGGAGAGACATTTTGCCAGAAAGCGTTACAGCTTAAGAATGAGTTTATTGAATGTGACAGCATGAGCTACTTCCCATTGGTTGAAATACAGACAAATACTGATCTGAAGAATTGTTCAATCAACCATCTTTTTGTTTATGAAAACTATCCCATGGAAGAAGAAGTACTCAGGCTTTTAGACGGTCAAAGTGAAAACAGCATTGCAATTAGAAATGTGGATTTATATGAAAAAACAAATTATAACCTTAATATAGTAGTTTGTCCGGGTGAGGGCTATACAATCAGGGTTAATTACAATGGCGCAATTATTGATGAAAATTTCATCAATGTCGTTGCTTCCGCATATATATGCCTGTTGAAAAATATAATTGAAAACCGTGAGGGCAAAATATCGGAACTTTCCATTGTCGACAATGGATTCATTGATAGTTTCCTGAACGGTTGTAAAAATGATTATGTGGATATTGGAGAGGACGAAACCCTTGATCGGCTTTTTGAAAAACAGGCTGCCAAAACTCCCGATAATATTGCCCTTGAAGAGGGAGATTTCCGGTTGACCTACAGGGAACTGGATTCCTACGCAAACAAGCTGGCTAAGGAACTTATCTCCAGAGGTGTGGTGAGGGATTTTGTAGTTCCCATTCTTATGGATAGGTCGGTTAAATCTGTTATTGCTGTTTTAGGTGTTTTAAAAGCAGGCGGAGCTTGTTTGCCCCTTGACCCCATGAGTCCGGGGTCAAGGATATGTACTATCCTTAACGAAAGCCGTTCAGGGTTGCTACTTACTACAAGGGAGATTGTTAAGAATAACAATATAGAATTTCCTGTAAAGGATATCCTATATCTGGATGATAATATGGATGGTATAAATATGGATATTGCAGCTCCGAAAGCAGTCAGTATTCCCCAGAGCCTGGCATATGTTATTTATACTTCAGGTACTACAGGAGTGCCTAAAGGTGTTATGATAGAACACGGTAATCTTGTGAATTTGATAAAACACCAATATAGCAGGGAAAAGGTAGAATTTAACGGTAACGTTGTGCATTTTGCCTCCGTCGGCTTTGATGTTTCATTTCAGGAAATTTTTTCGGCACTGCTTGCGGGCGGAAAATTGATAATTGTTAACAAACATGAAAAGGAAGATGTGAGAAGCTTTCTTTCGGTTATCTGTGAAAAAAAAGCTGAAGTACTATTCCTTCCTACATCGTATTTGAAGCTTATTGCAAGTACAAAAGAGCTTTTAGACGAGATTCCCCACACATTGAAACATATTATAGTGGCCGGTGAACAGCTGGTAATGAGTCAAAAGTTAAAGGAATTTCTTGCGGAAAGAGGTATACTGCTGCATAATCACTATGGCCCTTCCGAAACACATGTTGTTACTACTCATACAATTGAAAATCCTTTGGAGGCACCTTCTATTCCACCAATAGGCAAGCCTGTTTCAAACAACAGGGTTTACATTCTGAATCTGGACAACCAGCTCCAACCGATAGGGGCACCCGGGGAAATTATGGTTTCCGGAAAAAATGTGGGAAGAGGCTACCTGCATAATCCCGGGCTAACAAGCAGCAAATTCTTTGAAGACTACTGGGTGAAAGGTGAAAGGATTTATAGAACCGGTGACTTGGGAAAATGGAATGATAAAGGTGAAATAGAGTTCTTAGGCCGTAATGACTTACAAGTAAAGATTCGGGGCTACAGGATTGAACCGAAAGAGATTGAATGCGCCTTACTTGCATGTGAATCTGTCAAGGAAGCTGCTGTAGTTGTTAAGCATGAGGATGACGGGAATAAAACACTATGTGCTTTTTATGTATCGGATGTGGGAATTGAAAGCAACAAGATAAGGGATTTCTTGTCTGCAAAACTGCCACAGTATATGGTGCCGTCGTATATAACAAAAGTTGATAAAATACTGTTCACGGCAAATGGAAAGGTAGACTCGCATAAACTTTTTGAAAAAATGGAGTTTGAAGCAGAACTTTTTGAAGAGCCTTCCAACGAAATTGAAAAAGAGGTATTTGCCTTGTGGGAGCAAGTGCTTTCTCATAACCGCTTCGGAATCAACACCAACTTTTTTGAATGTGGAGGCCATTCTTTGAAGGCTACTTCCCTTATGATCAAATTGCAGAAGGTATTCAAAACTGACATAAGGTTAAGTGACATTTTTATAAACCAGACTGTGAAACAGCAGGCTCAGCTTATAGCTCTGAAGACAGGGACGTATTTTGAAGGCATAAAAATGGAAAAGTCAAATACACGTCTGGAATATTATCCTCTGTCGGCAGCACAAAAGAGGCTGTACATACTGAACAGTTATGATTCCATAGATACTACCTACAATATGCCTTCGGTCTATACTATTAGAGGTAGAATTGACAGCGAAAAGCTGGAGAGAACTTTTAAAGAAATAATAAGAAGACATGAAATTTTCAGAACCAGCTTTGTTGAAATTGATGGCCAGCCCTATCAACGGATATTTGAAGAAATTGAGTTTAAAATAGAGAAAATTGAAGGAAAGGGAAAAGAAATAGAGGAGTGTATCAATAACTTTGTACGGCCTTTTGATATTTCCAAACCGCCTCTTATTAGGGTGGGACTGATGGAGCTGAAAGAAGATGAGAGCCTTTTCCTTTTCGATATGCACCATATTATATCGGATGGTACAACACTGGGGCTTTTGGTAAAAGAATTGACACGTATATACGCTGGAGAAGTATTGCCTGAACCCGAATTCCAGTACAGGGATTATGTACTTTCCCAGAATAAGTTTTTGGAATCGGAGTATATGAGAGTGCAGGAAAAGTATTGGCTTTCCAAATTTGAAGGAGAGCTGCCTGTTTTGAACCTCCCTACAGATTATCAGCGCCCGGCCCTGCAAAAATTTGTTGGCGGACATATGGATTTTAGAATAGACGGAAGTATTTTTGAAGGACTAAAGACATTATGCAAGGAAAATGAGTGTACCCTGTTTGCGGCTATTCTTACGGCATACGGAATTTTACTTTCGAAATATTCAGGGCAGGAAGAAATAATAATTGGGACTGGGTCGGCAGGCAGGAACGCGGCAGAACTGGCAAATATGATGGGGCTCTTTGTCAATTCGCTGCCAATACGTATTTACCCTGAAGACAAAAAGATTGTAAGGCATTTGCTTTCCGAAATTAAGGCTTGTTCAATAGAAATGCTGGAAAATCAGGACTACCAGTTTCAGGATCTGGTAGACAAGCTGGGTATAGTAAGGGATTCTTCAAGACACCCCATGTTTGATGCCGCATTTATATTTCTTAATATGGATCTGCCTTCTGTAAGTATAGGAGGCCTTGAGTTCATACCGTACAGGGTGGAAAACAAAACCTCCAAACTTGATATATCCTTGTATGCAAGTGAAGAGGGAGATGGGCTTGCTCTTACGTTTGAATACAACTCGGAGTTATTTAAGGTGTCAAGTATAAATAGGATGGCCCAACACTTTGTAAATATAATTGAGTACATGGTTAATAGACCCGATGATTCAATTTCGGATATTGAGTATATTTCCGATATTGAAAAAGCTGCTATACTGAAAACCTTTAATGACAATGATTACAAAATAGACGATACCTGTACCATTCAAAGCCTTTTTGAAAAAACCGTAGACAGATATCCTAATAATATTGCCGTGGTTTTGGATCACAGTCAGATTACTTTCAGTGAATTGGACAACAAAGCAAATCAGGTTGCCCACTATTTACGCGCTGAGCTTGGTTTGCCTGATGAGTCGTTGATAGGCATAATGCTTAACAATTCCATTGAAAGGACATATGTTATATTAGGTGTGTTAAAAGCAAATATGGCCTATATTCCGCTTGATACGGAACTGCCTTTTGAACGTTTGAGAACAATGATAGAGGACTCCAAAACATCGGTTATCATAACCTCAAAACAGTATATTGAAGAAGCAAACAAGCTTCAGTGGGCATGTAAAAATCTGAAAGTATTTTTGTGTATTGATTCAACAAGGGTCAATGATGAGGATGAGTATGTTGAGAGCGAACTAATGGACAAGGAACTGTGGGAGTTTATTGGTTTAAATGCAGATGATGAGATCTCAGGCGGAGGTTGGAGAAACAGCTACGATGGCGGTAAATTCTCAAAACAGGAAATGGACGAATACGCAGAAAACATATTCCTCAAGCTGAAACCGCATATTAATTCCCAAACCAGGATTCTTGAGATTGGTTGTGCATCCGGGATAAGTATGTTCAGGATAGCTCCCTATGTAGGCTTATATTACGGGACAGACATATCCAGCGTAATTATAGAAAAAGATGAAAAATATGCATCAGAGAATGGCATTGAAAATGTTAAACTTAAGTGCCTTGCAGCTCATGAAATAGATCAATTGGACGAAAAGAACTTTGACATAATAATAATAAACAGCGTCATACAGGCATTCAGCGGACACAACTACCTGAGAAAAGTCCTCAAAAAGTCAATTGACCTACTTTCGGATAAGGGAATCATTTTTCTAGGCGATATAATGGATCTGGAAAAGAAGGATGAACTTCAGTGCTCCCTCATCAGGTATAAGAAAGAAAACCCTCTAAGCAATACAAAGACGGATCTGTCCTCAGAACTCTTTATAAGCAGGGGATTCTTATACGATTTGTGTCATGAGATGCCGGATATTTTTAAAGTTGAAGACCAAAAAAAGATACATACAATAGAAAATGAACTGACCAAATTCAGGTATGATGCATTACTCTACATAGACAAAGAATTAGCTTTAAAGCCGGACAGGGTATATGCACCTAAGGTTAAATTCCAACATGGATGGGATATGATTGAAAAACAGCCCTGCACAAGATTGGATTTAAAGCAAAACAACAGGCTGCTTGCCTATATTATTTATACCTCCGGTACAACGGGAAAACCCAATGGGGTGGCCATAGAGCAAAGAGGCCTTGTTAATTATACCCTTTGGAGGATTAACACTTATGGATTATCGGAACAGGATTCCACACTTCAGATGGTGAATTTTTCGTTTGACGGGCATAATTCAAACTTTTATTCCTCAATTCTAACAGGCGGGAAACTGATATTGACCAATGAAAGCCTGAGACTTGATTTTAAATATATTGAGAGTTTAATGGAGAGACATGGAGTTACGAATTTCAGTCTGGTTCCGACAATTTACCGTGAGATGCTCAATAATATATCCGTTAAAGCTTTTGAAAAGTTAAGGTTTGTAGTTCTGGCAGGAGAAAAGTCTGACTGTGCACTTATTGGTGCAAGCAAGAGCAAGGTTCCTCACGTAAGGCTTATAAACGAATATGGCCCTACGGAGAACACTGTTACCTCAACTGCCAACATTGACATGCACGAAAATAATTATCGTATTATTGGAAGCCCCATATATAACAACAAAGTTCTGCTTCTGGACAGGAACAGAAAAATTGTGCCCATAGGAGTTATGGGTGAGATAGCTGTTTCCGGTTGTGGAGTTGCAAGGGGATATATTACCAATAAAAGCCTGGAAGCAGAAAGATTTGTTAAAGACAGCTTTTTCGGGAATGACAGGATTTATCTTACTGGCGATATGGCAAAATGGCTTGAAGACGGAAGTCTTGAAATTATAGGGAGAAATGACAGCCAGGTGAAGCTGCATGGGCATAGGATTGAGCCGGCCGAGATTGAGGAAAAGCTAAGAGGGCTTGGACCGTTGAATGATGCGGCAGTTTTGTATGTCAATGGTGACGAGAATACATACATATGCGCATTTATTGTTTGTAACGACGATACCGGCGATTCAAAAATAAGGGAGAGCCTTTTAAATCTGCTTCCGGAATATATGATTCCGTCGGAATTTATTAGAATAGAGAAGATACCTGTAACTTCAAATGGAAAACCGGACAAAAAGAGGCTTATGCATCTGTTTGAGGAGATTAAAAAGAAAAAGGTTGTCAGCACACCGAAAAACAGTAAGGAAATGCTTCTTGTACAAATATGGTCTAAGGTCTTGGAAGTTCAAAACATAGGGGTCAACGAAAACTTTTTTGCCCTGGGGGGAGACTCTATTAAAGCAATACAGGTCTGTTCACAAGTTAAAAAGCATGGATATGAAATAAAGATTCAGGATATTTTCAGATATCCGAAAATAGAAGAACTCCAGAGCAGGTTGAGAGAAAATAAGAATGTACGCTCGAAGGAGCCGGTAGAAGGAGAAATTCCTTTTACACCTATCCAGAAGTGGTTCTTTAGTACGGTTTTCACAGGTAAGAATCATTGGAACCAATCGGTAGCAATATTTAATAGAAAAGGATTTAAACCCGAAACAGTTGAGGCAGCCTTTAAAATACTGGTTGAGCACCATGATGCACTCAGAATGCAGTTTGTTGAAAAAGATGGAGCTATATGCCAGATTAATAGGGGGATATCGGAAGGAATATTCGATTTGAATATTATCAAATCCGAAGACTATAAAGATATGAGAAGTCTCGAAGCTAAACTTACCGAGTTTCAGGAAGGGATGGAGCTGGAAAAAGGCCCGCTTGTGAGGGTTGTAATTGTAAATACGGCAAAAGGAGACCATTTGGTAATTATAATCCATCACCTTATTATTGATGGCGTTTCATGGAGAATAATACTGGATGATTTTTCGAAGGCTTACAGCGCCATAGAAGAAAACAGGCCCGTACAGTTGGACGAAAAAACGGATTCCTTTAAAATCTGGGCCCAGTTCTTAAAAGAGTATTCCCAAGATAGTGTAATAAAAGGTGAGACAAGCTACTGGCAGGGAGTTGAAGCAGCTGAAGTACAGGATTTGCCTGTTGACTTTAAAAGGGATCATGTAAAAAGAATGGAAAGCTGTAGATATATAGAGAAAAAATTTGATGTGGATTTTACCAATATGCTTTGGAAAGAGACAGGAAAAGCATATAATACCGATACCAACGAATTGCTTCTGGCAGCATTTTGCTTTGCACTGAAAAAACAATTCGGACTGACTTCTGTGTCGGTAAAAATGGAAGGCCACGGCAGGGAGAATTTGAGCGAGAATATAGATATAACCCATACAGTCGGGTGGTTTACATCGGCATATCCTGTAAACTTCAAGTTTTCAGGTAACGATAAGATAAGCCAGTATATTATAGGCACAAAAGACACCTTGAGAAAGGTTCCCAATAAAGGAATAGGATATGGTATTCTAAAGTATCTTGTTCCTTCCGAAGTTTCAGGACTTAAGTGTAATTTTGAACCTCCTGTCTGCTTCAACTATTTGGGACAATTTAATTATAGTACAGGGCAAGGGGTTTTTGAGATATCGGAAATACCTACCGGAAATATTACATCAGGGAAATCGGAGATGTCTTTCACTCTTGCCGTAAACTCCGTGATAAAAAATGAAGAACTATATATAAATCTGACTTATAGCACAGAGGATTACAAGGAAGAGACGATGCAAAGCTTTATGGAAACTTATGAGGAGACATTAAGAGATTTTGTGAGGCATTGTGTTTTAAGAGAAGGAACTGAACTGACTTCCAGCGATCTGACCTCCGATGAAATAACTATGGAAGATATCGAAGACATAGTAAATATATTGGATGACATCTGATTAAATACGTATCTTTCTATTGATGGGATATTGGACCACATATGTTGAAAGGAGTTTAAAATGAGTATTACCAACAAGGAAAATATAAAAGACATGTATTATTTATCTCCGCTTCAGGAAGGAATGCTTTTCCATTCAATGCTTGACAGCGGAAGCAGGTTTTATTTTGAGCAGATGGTCTTTACTCTCAAAGGTACATTGAACCCCATACTGTTGAAAAAGAGTTTTCAGCAACTTGTAAACAGGCATGATGTTCTTAGAACGGTATTTGTCTATGACAAGGTAAAAAGGCCTGTGCAGGTAGTATTGAAAAGCCGGGAAGCTGATCTTGAGTTTATAGACTTGACGGAGTTGGATTCTGAGCGCCAACAAAAGGTTATTGATGAAAGAATGGCTTTGGAGGTTGAAAAAGGATTTGACCTGAGAAAGGATCTTTTGGTCAGGATTATAGTTTATAAAATTTCCGGCTCAAGTTATAAATTTATCTGGGGACACCACCACATAATTATGGATGGCTGGTGCTTTGGAATAGTTATTAAAGAACTTCTGGGAATATATAAGTTACTGGAGTCCAACCTGGAGCTGGATTTTGGAAAACCTGTGCCCTATAGCACATATATCAAATGGCTTGAACGCCAGAATAAAAGTAATGCGTTGGAATATTGGAAAGATTATCTTTCGGGTTTAGAGGAACAGACTGTAATAGAAGCCGATATAGCAGGTAATGAAGAAAAAAAATATGTATTTTCTGAATATAAGGTGAACCTGAACTGTGAATTGAGTCATAGGGTGACGGAATTGGCGAAAACAACCAATGTCACTCTAAACAGCGTGTTTCAGGCTGCATGGGGATTTTTACTAGGAAAATATAATTATTCCGAGGATGTTGTGTTTGGCACTGTAGTATCTGGCAGAAACTACCCGGTTGAGGGCATTGAAAGGATTGTAGGACTTCTGATAAATACCATTCCGGTAAGAGTCAGGATAGACCAGGAGAAAAGCTTTAAAGAACTTTTGAAGAATGTATTTGATTCGTATATCCTTTCGGAAGAGTACTCCTACATATCGCTTGCCGACATACTTTCAGCTTCCGAAATGAAAAATACCAAGATAGATAATATATTAATTTTTGAAAATTATCTTCTTGATGATGAAGTTAAAAATGCAAGCAACGGAAATACTCTTTACGGATTTGAATTTTGCGACTTTAACTTTTCTGAAAGAATTAATTATAATCTGTGTTTGACGGTTATTCCGGCAAAGGAAATTTCCCTCAGGTTTAACTATAATAAAAACGTCTATACTCCACAGTTTATTGAAATACTGGCTGAAAGGCTTATTAACGTTCTTTCACAAGCTGCCGGCAACCCGGAGACTCTTGCAAGCAGTATTACTTTACTGTTACCTGGTGAAAAAGAGGAGTTGTTGATGGACTTTAACCGGACTCAAGTGGAATATGAGTTAGACCGAAACATATACAGTCTTATTGGAAAACAGGCACAAATATCTAAGAGTGGTATTGCAGCAGTGTTCAAGTCCGAAAAGGTCACATATGCTCAGCTGGAGTCCAATGTAGACCGGCTTTGTAGAAATCTAAAATCCAAGGGGATTGGGAAGGGAATGATAGTCGGAATACTTGTAAACCGTTCCATAGGAATGCTTGAGAGTATACTGGCTGTGTTGAAATCAGGAGCTGCATACATGCCTTTGGATCCGGGATATCCGCCACAAAGAATAAAATATATGCTGGAAGACAGTGGAGCAAAGTTCCTGCTTTGCAACAACGGTCTTGGAAATGAAATTGGTTTTGAATGGGAAATAATAGATATTGATAAAGAGGAGGGTATTCCCCAATGTGAAATTACTGAAATACAGGATTCAGGAGTGAAGGGCGACGATCCTGCATATGTTATATATACATCAGGTTCTACGGGGAATCCTAAAGGTGTTGTAATTAGTCATAGCGCCGCAATTAATTTTATAAACGGCATGAAGGAAAAAATACAGTTTGATGACAGGAAAAAAGTTTTGGCTCTAACCACAATTTCTTTTGACATTTTCTTTCTTGAGACAATTCTTCCTTTAACATCAGGGATGACTGTAATAATAGCAGATGAACCCGCTCAAAAGAACCCGGCTTTGCTTTCTCGGCTTATTGTTGAGAATGATATAAACATAATGCAGATGACACCGTCAAGCCTGCAGCTTTTATACGAGTATGACAACAGGTTAAAATGTCTCAATAAGGTTGAGAGTTTACTGTTGGGAGGAGAGGCGTTAACCTCCAAACAGTTCAACTATTTGAAGGAGAATTATAAAGGTAGGATATTCAATGTATACGGTCCGACAGAAACCACCATATGGTCTACTGTAAAGGAACTGACCGACGGCAGCAAGATAACAATAGGTACTCCAATAGCAAACACAAGGGTATATATACTTGACAAATATATGAATCTCCTTCCGATAGGATTTAAAGGTGAACTTTATATCGGAGGGGCAGGTTTGTCCCTGGGTTACCTTAATAAAAGGGAACTTACTGAATCAAGGTTTCCAAAGGACCCGTTTATGGAAGGACAAAGAATATATAGGACAGGAGATTTGGCAAGATGGTTGCCGGACGGAGAACTGGAATGTTTCGGAAGGGTAGATCACCAGGTTAAGATCAGAGGGCACAGGATTGAACTGGGAGAAATTGAATATTATATTTCCAGGTATCCGGGAATAAACTCATCGGCGGCTGTTGTCAGAAGCAATAGTCAGGGAGATAAGTCTATCTGGGCATTCTATACCTCTGACCATGAAGAAGTTGGACCTGACGGTATCAAAGAATACCTCCTGAGGCATATACCCAATTACATGGTGCCGGCATACTTCGTGAAACTGGAGGCCCTTCCTCTTACGCCCAATATGAAGATTGACAGGAAAACACTGGAGAGTATTGATGTGAAATACGACAGTATAAAGGATGTAGAACTTCCTGCAAATCCTATGGAAGAAATCGTATACCGGATTTTTAAGGAAGTACTGGGGACTGAGGGAGACTTTGATGTAAATGAAGATTTTTTCGAACTCGGTGGACACTCAATAAAGGCAACGGTACTTGCTGCCAGGATTCACAAGGAAACAGGTAAACCGGTGGATTTGGAGCAGATATTCAAGCTTGCTACAGTAAGGGAAATAGCAAAGTTTATTTCACAGGCCGAAGAAAAGGCATATGTGCCCATTCCAAAGCTGCCTGTAAAAGAATTTTATCCGGCTTCACCGGCTCAAAAGAGAATTTTTATTCTCGACAAGCTCATGGAATGCGCGTACAACTATAACATGCCTACAGTACTTGAACTTTCAGGAAATGTAGAAATCCAGGGCATAAAGACAGCCCTTTCAAAGCTGATAGAGCGTCATGAACTTTTAAGAACCTGTTTTGAAGTCCTCGGTGATGAAATTGTGCAAAGAATCAGTACCGACGTGAAATTTGAACTTCTCTATAAGGAGATTGACTCAAATGATCTTGAAGAAGCTATAAAAAACAGTATAAAGCCTTTCAATCTGGGCAAAGCACCTTTGTTTAGAGCAATACTGTTTAAAACGGAAAAAGAACAGATGTACTTATTTATGGATATTCACCATATAATATTTGACGGTTCTTCAAAAGCAATATTATTTGATGAATTCCTGAAGCTATATAACGGGGAGCTGCTGGGTGAGAAAAATGTCCAGTATAAAGACTATACTGAATGGTATATGAAAAAGCTGGAGAAAGATTCGGTTAAAAAACAGAAGGAATTCTGGATTAATGAATTCAGTGGCGAAATACCGGTCCTTAATCTACCGACGGATTTTTCAAGACCCATTGTCCAGAATTTCAGCGGCAGCCGGGTAAGGTACACTCTCAAACCTGAGATCTCAGCACTGCTGAACGGCTTTGGCAAGGATTTTGGCGCTACACCATATATGATACTTTTTGCTGTGTTTAACATACTCATCAGCAAATATTCAGGGCAAAAGAGTGTTGTTGTAGGTACTCCCATTTCCGGAAGGAATCATCCCGACTTGGAGAACATGGTAGGGATGCTTGTAAATACTCTTGCAATTAAAAGCAATATAAATGGGGATATGAGTTTCGCTTACTACCTGAATACCCATAAACAAAAACTGTTAGAAGCTTTTGCAAATCAGGACTTCCAATTTGAAGACCTTGTAGATGAATTGGAATCAAGAGGACATATTAAGAGAGACTTAAGCAGAAATCCTCTCTTTGATGTGATGTTCTCAATGCAAAACTCTTTTGAAATGGAAAGAAGTACCGGCAAAATGAATATCAGGCCCCATGAATTCAACTTTGATGTTTCCAGGTTTGATATTACGTTTTTTGCCGTTGAATATAAAAATGACATATATCTGGATATAGAATTCAGCACTGAGCTTTTTGAGAGGGATACCATTGAGCGCTTTGCGGTCCATTTTGAAAATATACTTGATCAAGTGCTGAAAAATCCTTCTCTACATATTGGCCATATAGAGCTGTGTACAGAACAGGAAAAGACACAGATTTTGGAGGAATTTAACGGTAACAATATCCAATTTGACAAGGGCTTGAACTCAATTCACGGTGCTTATGAAAAACAGGCCCGTGAAGTTCCTCAAAATATAGCGGTTGTAGATGGAGATAAACAGTTAACCTATAAACAACTTGATGAAACATCAAATCGTTTCGCAAGGTATTTATCCGGACTGGGAGCAGGAAGAGGAGCTATAGTTGCAATAATAATGGAAAGGTCATTGGACTATGTCGTATCTGTCCTGGCGGTTTTAAAGTCAGGAGCAGCATATATACCTATTGATATAAGTAACCCTCCTGAGAGAATTGAGAAAATATTAAAGGAGACTGGGACTAAAATCGTCATATCAAGAACTGAAGACAGCACGGCGGCTGGATTGGAAAGTATTCTGGGATCGGGATGTACAGATACGGAGAATGGTAAGTTGGTTTTGAAGGATAAGGTTCAAAAGGACTTTGAAAATTTGGATGGAGGTGCTTTGGAAAATACTTCAGATAAAGATGACCTGCTTTATTTGATTTCAACATCGGGATCTACCGGTGTACCTAAGTGCGTTATGTTAACACATTCGAATTTATTGAATTTGATGCACCATCAGTTTAATAAAACCCAAATTCCTTTTAACAGGAGCCGGATACTTCAATTTGCATCAGTAGGCTTTGATGTTTCTTTTCAGGAAATATTCTCGGCTTTACTGTCGGGCGGAACGGTATTTATTACACCTAAAAAGTTAAAGTCCAACATACTTAAGCTATTGGAATTCATAAATGAGAACAGTATCGATGTTTTATTTTTACCGCCTGCATTTTTAAAATATATATTTTCCGAGAAGCATTTCAAGGAAAAATTTCCGGCGTGTGTAAAGCATGTAATAACAGCTGGGGAACAGCTTGTAATAACTGATGAAATAAAGGACTATATGATAAATGGGGATGTATGTATACACAATCATTATGGACCTTCTGAGACACATGTTACCACAATGTACTCAATGGATAAACATAGTAGTATAATGGAAATGCCTCCAATAGGAAAACCGATTTCAAATACAAAGATATATATTGTTGATGAAAACGGCATGATTCTGCCTTGTGGAATTCCCGGAGAAATGTGGATAGCCGGGGATAGTGTCGGAGTGGGCTACTTTAATAACCCGATAGAAACGCAGGATAAGTTTGTAAATGACACATATGGGACAGGCAAGCGTATGTTTAAGACCGGGGATCTTGCCAAGTGGCTACCTGACGGTAATATTCAGTATATAGGGAGAAAAGATTCACAGGTAAAACTCAGGGGCTTTAGGATTGAACTGGAAGAAATAGAAAGTGAGCTTATGCGATATCCGGGTATAAAGGAAACGGTTGTTGACTTAAGGAAAGACAGCAGGGGTGAGAGCTATCTCAGCGCATATCTTAAAGTTGAAGAGGCCATTGATACCAATGCTTTAAAAGAATTTCTCTCATCGAAGCTTCCTGAATACATGGTACCTTCGTGTTTTGTAACATTGGATGAAATTCCTTTGAATATTAATGGAAAAGTGGACAGGCGGAAGCTTCCGGAGCCTGTTAGGGTTTACGAAGATGCAGGCGTGAAAGAAGCGGAAACACCTGTTGAAGCCAAGCTTTTAGGCATGTTTGAAACACTGCTTAAAGTAAGTAACATAGGAGTGGAGCAGGATTTCTTCGAACTTGGAGGACATTCCTTAAAGGCCACAGTTCTGGCAACTAAAATATTCAAGGAATTTGATGTGGAAATGCCCTTGAAGGAAATATTTAAAGCAGGCACTGTAAGGAAAATAGCTGAGTACATAACGCAAACATCTGTCAGTGTAAGGTTTTCATCAATAGTAAAGGCGCAGGAGAAGGATTATTACGCCCTTTCATCTGCGCAAAAGAGGCTCTATATAGAATACCTTATGAATAGAAGTTCATTATCCTACAATCTGCCATGTTTCAATATTGTTCACGGGGAACTGGATGAAAGCAGGATAGAATATGCTGTAAAGCAGCTTATTGAAAGACATGAGGCGTTAAGAACGTCATTCCATATAATTGACGGAATGCCCTGCCAGAAGATTGACAAAAACGTCGGGTTTGCGGTAGAGCATATTGAAAGTCCGGAATACAAAGGTGAGGAAGACCTTTATAAAATAGCAAAGGATTTTATCAGGCCATTTGATCTGGAAACAGCACCGTTACTCAGAGTAGGGCTTTATACCATTAGTGACAAAAAGCACTTTTTATTGTTTGACATGCATCATATAATTTCAGACGGTGTAACCATGGCTATACTGGTTAAGGAGTTTGCTGACATATATAACGGTGTGGCACTTCCGCCCCAGGAATTCCAGTACAAAGATTTTTCCGAGTGGCAGAATGGTTTGCTGGAACGAGGTGCACTTAAAAGGCAGGAGAATTATTGGCTGGAGGTCTTTAAAGACGGAATCCCGGAGTTAAGACTTCCCTATGACTTTAAAGATCGCTCCGGCAGCTTTGAAGGGGATGTGGTAGAATTCCTGCTGGAGAGTGAAACATGCAAAAGGCTTAAAGAATTAAACCTTTCAACCAATACAACATTATTTATGTTTTCGCTCAGTGTACTTAATATTGTGTTACAAAAATATACGGGGCAGACGGAGATTGTTATCGGCTCACCAATAGCAGGAAGGCCTCATGCAAACCTTCAGAACATAATGGGAATGTTTGTAAATATCCTCTGCATAAAAAATTATCCTGAAGACGACAAAACTTTTAATGAATTCCTGCTTCAGGTAAGGGAAAATGCCATTAACGCATATGAAAACCAGGATTATCAGTTAGATATGCTGATTGAAAAACTTAAGCTTTCAGGAAAACCGATAGGCAGCTCTCTGCTAAAGGTTGTATACGCAATGCAGAATGTAGATAAACCTGATAGCAGACTAAACGGATTGGCCATGGAAGACTACGAGGAATACAAACATGCAACACCAAATTTTGAGATAATTTTTGGGTCTGTAGAAAAAGAAAATGGGATAGCTTTCAGAATCGGATATTCCAAGTCTTTATTTAAAAGAGAGACAATTATGAAATTAGCCGAACGATTTAAAAAAGTGGCAACCATGGTACTTGAAAATACAGAAATTAAAATAAAAGAAATAGAGATATTTGATGATATAACCGGTATAAAGCCGGATATTAAAGCTTTGAATGAAGAGGATTTGGATTTTAATTTTTAAAGGAGGTATTTTACATTGGATAATAACACAAACAATCGGAATGATGCCAGCAAAGATAATAATGGAAAGAAAAAGGTTCTTTTGATGATTTTGCCTTTTTGGACTCCACTTATACCACCCCTTGGTATCTCCTGTATCAAGTCACACATAGAGACGGAGGGACATGAGGTACTGCTGGCGGACGGCAATACTAACGAGGAACTTTGGGGCTTTCTCGATGAATATATGAAGGTTCTGGGCAAGTATGTATCGGCTTCAAACAGGGGCAACTTCTATAGTACCGGACATGAAGTTTTGCGTAACCACCTAACGGCACATTTCTATGACAAGGATTGTCCTGAATATGCCGACATACTAAAAACCCTGGTAGCCAGACACTTTTTTCAGGAAGACTGTCCGGATGAAATGGCAGAGGAATTGAAAGTGATTGTATCTAAGTTTTTCGACCAACTGAAAAATTATGTACTGGGACTGGTAGAGGAAGCTAAACCTGATATTGTCGGTATTTCAGTGTACGCAGGCACTTTTGGTGCGTCGCTATTTGCTTTTAAAACTATAAAAGAGAAATATCCTTCCATAATAACTACGATGGGAGGAGGAATATTTGCAAACCATCTTGACCCGAGATCGCCTAACTTTGAGCGCTTTCTGAAAAACGAACATTATATAGACAAGTTATTTATAGGTGAAGGGGAAATACTTTTTTCAAAGTTTTTGAAAGGCGAGCTTGACAATGAAAAGAAATATTATACAAAAGATGATATCGGAAGCGTGCCTTTTGATATCAACAAGTGCAAAGCCCCGGACTTTGAAACTCTCGATGTATCCAAGTACCCGCACATTGCTACATATACTTCGAGAAGCTGTCCCTTCCAGTGTAGTTTCTGTTCGGAAACAGTACAGTGGGGAAAATACAGAAAAAAAGAAGTAGACAAAGTAGTTGCCGAAATGGATCAACTATACCAGAAACACGGTTATCAATTGTTCCTTTTTGGAGATTCGCTTCTGAATCCCGTTATAGATGACCTTTCGAAAAAGCTTACAAATAAAGGTACTCCTTATTATTGGGATGGTTATCTAAGGGCTGACCCTCATGTGTGTGACGTAAAGAATACTGTAGCGTGGCGAAATGGTGGGTTTTACAGAGCAAGATTGGGGGTTGAGAGCGGATCACAAAATGTGTTGAACCTTATGGATAAAAAAATTACCAAGGAACAAATAATGATGACTGTTTCGAGTCTGGCTTATGCCGGAATCAAAACGACAACTTACTGGGTTATAGGTTTTCCAGGTGAGACAGAGGAAGATTTTCTCCAGACACTGGATACCATAGAAAAATTAAAAGACGATATATATGAAGCCGAGTGCAATTCTTTTATATACCTGGTAACAGGACAGGTAGGTTCGGATATGTTTTCAAGCAGGTACAAGGTTCGTTCTTTGTATCCTGAGAAATATGAGCCTAACCTGATGATTCAGTCATGGTACCTTGAATCGGAGCCTTCAAGAGAAGTTACTTATGATAGAATTAAGAGATTCGTTGAACACTGCCGAAAGCTTGGAATACCAAATCCATATTCTATGCAGGACATATTCGAAGCTGATGAACGGTGGAAAAGGCTTCATGAAAATTCAGTTCCCACACTGATAGATTTTCGAAGCGGTAAGAAAGTTTTTGAACCGAAAAAGGTTTCATTGTCTAACTTTGGCAGTGAAAAACTCAATCTGGATGACGACGACTTCTTATTTTAAGTGTTTGGGCGTTTACAAAATCACTTAATGATGTTTTTATTAAGGGGAGGAAATTAAGATGAGTGATAAAAAATCACTTAAAGTCAAGCTGATACATTGCGGTAATATAAATATTGCAAATCCTCAGGCAGACAAGGAACAAAAGAATATATTTTTTATGCCTATGGGACTTATCGGACTTGCAAACTATGCACGTTCAAAGGGATTTGACATTGAGATATTACATATGGATATTCTCTATAATAATGAAATCCAAGGAGAAAAGTCAATCTATGATGCTTTAGACATTGGTAATGTAGATGCAATAGGCATGGATTGTCATTGGGCGAACCAAAGCCTTGTGGTAATTGAAACGGCTGCATTCATTAAAAAACTGAGGCCGGATGTTTTTGTTTTCCTTGGCGGGTTTACTGCCAGTTTGTTTTCAGAAGAAATTATAGAAAAATATAAACAGATTGATGCTGTTGTACGGGGGGATGGTGAAATCCCTTTTGTTGAGCTATTAATGGAACTGGAAAACAGAAAGCATGGAAGGACAAGTAATCTGAAAAATGTACAAAATCTTGTTTACAGGGAAGCAGACTGTAATATTGCTATAAATAATTTCAGCTATGTTGCAACCCAAAGAGAGGTTGATTTTCTTGACTATGCCGATATAAGCGTGATACGCTACTGGGAGATATACCGGGACCTTTCAAAGTATTACTCCAACTTCAAACCGACTAATGAAGAGCCTATGTTTTTACTTGAAGCGGCAAGGGGCTGCCCTTACTCATGTACTTTCTGCGGAGGAAACTGTGTTGCCCAGGTAAAAATGAACAACAGGACAGGCCCAATTGTACGCAAGGCTGAATCGGTAGAAGACACCATAAGAAAAGCATATGCCATGGGTTACCGTACTTTGTACACATGTATGGAGTTTGAAGGTTGTGATGAATTTTATGTAAGCGTGTTTGACAGAATAAAGGACATATCAGGGGAGATGAATTATGCATACGGATCATGGAGTCTCCCAACCCGGAAGCTTATGGACAGTTTATCAGAATCCTTCAAACATGTTGTTATAGAAATTTCTCCAGAAACGTCCAACCATGACTTAAGACTGCTAAATAAGGACAAACGTTTATTTTATACCAATGACCAACTGGAAGATTTCCTGGATTACATAAAAAGCAAAAAGAATATGAAATCACAGCTGTTTTTCGGCTATTTCGTGGCCAATGACACATATGAGACTATATGTTCAACAATGGAATACATTCTGAGGTTGCTTGTGAAATACCCTGGAATGATTGAAATTGAGTATGCTAATTTTTCAACAGACCCGGGTTCCTTATTTTTCTTTGACCCGGAAAAGTACAAAATCGATATAAAGGTAAAGTGCTTTAGCGATTATCTAAACTGCCTTGAGGAGAATTATGTAAAAAGTAAGGGCCGTGATGCGGATATGACAGTTTTTAAGCCATCATACTTAAGTGAAGAAGAAGCTTTTGAGATAGACCGGAAGGTTAAACGTTTCAACTTTACGTTTTCCAGGTTTAGAAAAGCCGTTACACACTTGCTTTATATGAAGGATGGTGTGAAGCTGATGATGAAGTATGTTGAAACATCCTCCACAGATGTTGACTTTGGAAGTGAGGGCGCTATAGACATTGTGAAAGACGATATTACATCATTTATAGAGCGGGAAGGAATAAATTCCCATGAACTTATACGGCTTGTAAATATGGAATATAAAAAATACAAAGAAAAATATCACGTTTCAAAGCCTACAACTCAGCTTTATCTGGAGTTTGAGGATGATGAACTGTTAGATAAATTAAGTTTAAATAGACAAGGTTTAAATAATCCTCCTGTGATACTGGAGGAAGATGACTTTTGTTTTAGTTGATTTAAAAAATAAATTTAATTAGGGGGGCTAATTATGAATGAAAATAATAATAAAATTTCTTATGATATTAGGCAGTATATAAATGAAAAAGAATATTGGATGCGTAAATTGTCGGAGGAATTTGAAAAAAGTTATCTACCGTATGATAACCAGGTAAGGAGCATCGGTACAGCAAAGCAGAGCTATGAAATACAGTTTTCCGATGATACGGCATTAAAAATATTGAGAGTAAGCAAAAATTCCATGTTAAAAGCTTATATGGTTCTGGCAGCCTCAGTTGCAATACTCCTCAACAAGTATACGGGAGAAGAAAAAATAATTCTGGCTATGCCTTTGGTAAAGCCGGAAAACGAACCTGATGAGTATCCCAACGATATTGTTCCGCTGGTAATAACCCTGAAGGATGAAATGAGTTTTAAGGACATACTAATGAGTATGAGGCAGACTGTAGTGGAAGCTGCCAATAACCAGTACTATCCTTTAAACCGTATAATAGAGCAATTAGGCTTGGCTCAGGATTCCGGTTTTGCTCTCTCTGATGTATTGGTTTCAATGCAGGGCATCCATATTAAGAATTCTCCCAACGCTCCATATACAAATGTAGAGTTTGCATTTTGCAGTACATCGGAGCAAATAGGCTGCACAATATACTACAACCCTATGGCATATACGTTAGATACAATCAGGATGGTCGGTGAAAGGCTTAATGGGTTATTGGAGAGTATAACAGCGAATTTTGATATAATTCTCAGCTCTCTTAGCATTTGCAGTGAAATTGAAGCGGAAAGAATTTTAAACCAGTTCAATAACACAAATGAGAAGTATGATATAAATGGTAATGTATATACTCTCTTTGAAATGCAGGCTTCAAAAACACCTGATAACGTAGCAGTTGTTGATGACAACAGCTCATTGACATACTCTGAATTAAGTAAAGAAGCGGGAAAGATTGCAGATATACTTGTAAATAAAGGTGTTAAGTCAAATGATGTTGTCGGAGTCTTAACCGATAAGTCTACAAAGCTTGTATCATCAATGATGGGGGTTCTGAAATCATCAGCTGCTTATCTTCCTATTGATACAGAATATCCTTTGGAGCGTATTAAACATATAATAAACGACAGTGGGACTAATATATTAATAACAACTGAAAAAGACCTTGATAAGATATCCTATAACTCAATAAGAATGTCTGTGAAGAAGCCTTTTATTCCGACAGTCAACTGCAAAAGGGAACAAATTGAAAATCTGGATGAGGAACTTCCGCTTCTGGACAGAAGCCTTGTAGACTATGAAAAATATAAGGACTATATTGGACAAGCCATGGTTAAGAATTCAATTGCAATTCAGGCTACCAGAGGGTGTCCTTATAATTGCGTTTATTGTCATAAGATATGGGAAAACACTCATCACAGACGTTCGCCAGAAAATATATACAATGAGATAAAGCTGTACTATGACCTGGGAGTAAGACGTTTTGTGTTTATAGATGATATTTTCAATTTTGATTTAAAAGAAGGAATAAAGCTTTTTAAGATGATAATTGAAAATAATCTTAAAATACATATGTTTTTCCCCAACGGCCTCAGGGGAGATATTTTAACTCCTGAGTATATTGACTTAATGGTACAGGCAGGAACCGTACATATGGCACTTGCACTTGAAACTGCTTCACCCAGGCTTCAAAAGCTTATAGGTAAAAATATTAACATTCCGAAACTAAAGGCCAACATAGAGTATATAACGGAAAAGTATCCGGATGTAATGCTGGATTTGTTTACTTTAATCGGAATCCCCGGTGAGACTGTAGAGGAAATAGAGCAGACTATGGATTTTGTTAAGAGTATAAAGTGGCTTTATACTCCGATTATGGGCGTATTGAAGGTATTTCCTAATACTAGTGCCGAGAAATTGGCATTAAGTGAAGGAATAAGCAGGGAAGCTATAGAAAAATCCCTGGATTTGCCGTACTATGAATTGCCGGACACATTAACACAACCCAAAAGTGTAATAGTAAATTATCAGACCAGGTTCTTGAAAGAGTATTTCCTTTCCAGGGAAAGGCTTTTACATGTGCTACCGCGACAAATGAAGCTTATGACCGAAGACGAACTTGTAATGCGTTATAATGCTTATTTGCCGAAACAAGTGAATAATTTTGACGAGTTACTGTCATTTATTGAAGTAAAAAGGGAAGAACTGGGAGATTGTAGCTTTTTAAACAGTGATTTCAGCTATGTTCCGGGTATCAAACAAAAACTCCAGAAAATATTTCCACCAAAAGTTGTGTCGGAAAATCCTTTTAAAGTATTATTAATAGATTTATCAAGTGGGTTCACCATTCACAAAAACAGGACATCCGAAATAGTAGAACCTCCTATGGGCCTGCTTTATTTGCAGACTTATATAAACGATATGTTTAAGGAAAAAGTCGATGGCAAAATCATAAAGTCAAAAGTAGATTTCGATAATTATAAGGAATTAAAGAAAATCATAGACTTGTATAAGCCGCACTTGATAGGTATTAGGACCTTATCGGTATACAGGGATTTCTTCCATAAGACGGTATCCGTTATAAGACAATGGGGGATCAAAACGCCTATAATAGCAGGTGGGCCATATGCCACAAGTAGTTATGACAAACTTCTTCTTGATAAAAATGTTGATCTGGTTGTTATTGGTGAAGGAGAACGCACTTTTGGCCACCTCGTAGATGAATTCATCAGGAATGATTACAAAATGCCTTCAAAAGAAGCTTTGTTAGATATACCGGGTATAGCCTATATTGACAAAGATGAGGACAAGAAGGAGGAATTGCAGTTCAGCCGTGAAGTAATTATACTAGATGACATTGCAGATTGCACGATAAATGATCATCCAAAAGAAGAACAAAATATGAGTAAACCTGATGATCTTGCATATGTAATATATACTTCAGGATCAACAGGAAAGCCCAAGGGTGTTATGATAAGCCACAAAAGCCTTCTGAATTTTACTTTATGGAGAATTAAGGCCACAGGAATGACACAAAAGGACACAAGTCTTCAACTTATATCACCGTCCTTTGATGGGTTTGCTACAAACCTTTATCCTGCTCTTCTTACAGGCGGGAAATCAGTTATATATAAAGGCTTATGGGGCGATTTTGAAGCTGTTAAAAAGCTTATTCGTAGTGAAGGTGTAACCAATATGAGTCTCATTCCTGCAATGTACAAGCATATAATCGAGAGCATAGAACCAAATGCACTTAATTCATTGAGATATGTTGTACTTGCTGCTGAAAAGGCGGATAGCAGCCTGATAACAAAAAGCAAGCAGGTATTGCCGGAAGTTAAACTTATAAATGAATACGGGCCTACCGAATGCACAATAACATCCATAGCAAATCTTGAAATGGATGCGGAAAATACAGCCAATATAGGAAGCCCCATCGGCAATGTAAAGGCATATATTGTCGGTAAGAACATGAGCCTGCAACCCGTTGGAGTACCTGGGGAGATTTGTATTTCAGGAGTAAACCTTGCCAGAGGATATATAAACAACCAATTGCTTACCGCTGAGAAATTTATAAACAGTCCCTTTGACGGAGCAGAGAGGATTTATAGAACCGGTGATATTGGAAAATGGAATAAGGATGGAACAATAACCTATATCGGAAGAAAGGACTACCAGGTAAAGATAAGAGGGTTTAGAATAGAAACAGGTGAAATTGAGTGCATTATTCGTCAGTTTGAAGGGATTAAAGACTGCTATGTTATGGACAGAGCCGAAGATGATATGGTAAAATATCTTTGTGCTTACATAGTATCAGAGACTGATATAGACGAAGATAGGCTTAGGGAGTATATTTTAGGGGTTTTACCTGATTACATGGTACCTTCATTTTTTGTAAAAGTTGACAGGATACCTCTGACACCAAACCGCAAAGTCAATCGTGATGCTTTGCCGGAACCTAAAAAGAAAGGCGTTCAGACAAACGCGGTTTTTGTCAAACCGAGAAACAAGATTGAAGAAGAGATTGTTCGCTTGTGGCAGGAAGTTTTGAAATCTGAGTGCATAAGTGTTACCGATAACTTCTTCAACATCGGAGGAAACTCATTTAACGCTTTAACTGTAGTGTCAAAGGCTAATGGAATGTTTACGCTGCAAGACCTTTTTGAATGCCCGGTTGTTGAAAAACTGGCTGAAAGAATTTCAAATAAGGATTACTCCTCCATAAGCGTCTTAAGTGAGTTTGGAAAACCGAAAGATAAACAATCTTTTTCGGTTATATGCATACCATACGGGGGCGGTAATGCCATTGTTTATCAACCTCTAGCAGAGGCTATAAAATCCCGTATCTCTGATGTCGGTTTTTACGTCTTAAATCTTCCCGGTAGAGGAAATACTGAAAGTGATGCTCTCAAAACTGTTGAACAGTTGGCACAAAAATGCTTTGAAGAAATTCGGGATAAAATTTGTACTCCTACTGTTATTTACGGACACTGCGGTATCGGCGCAACTGTTAGTGTGGAGCTTGCTAAGATGCTGGAAGATGCCGGAATGCCTGCAAAAACTGTTTACATAGGAGCAGCGGTTCCACCCAAACACTTGTTTATGTCAAAAATTATAAAATCACTGTGGAATACCTTATGGGAGAATAAAGACAATTCTATAGTGGTAGATTATTTGAAAAAAGTGGGATTTGATAAGGAGATGGATGTTACAAATCTGGAAGTAGTAGCTAAGAATTTTAAGGATGACTTTAAAATGGCAACAGACTACTACAGCAGAAATATCAGTAGAATCCGCAAATGGAAAAAACTCAATACTCCACTTGTATGCTTTTTGGGAGATAAAGATCCTGCAATTAAAAATTTCAGTAAGTTATATAAAGACTGGTACCATTTTGCAAATGAAGTAGAACTGGTTACTGTCAAGGATGGAGACCATTATTTTATAAGTTCTCACCAAGAACTTCTGGCTGATAAAATTTGTTGTAACCTTTTTGGAGGAACCTGATGAGTAATATTCTTAGAATTACAAAAGCAGAGTTTATAAATACACTATGGGTTGGCAGGGAAAATAAAGATACTGCAAACCCCGGCGGAATGTACGCAAGGAATGTGGTAGTTTATTTGGTTTTAGCAGTAGGAATCTTACTGATGGCTCTGGTGTATGGATTGTTCCAGTTCAGCATCTGCTATGTATATTCGGAGATAGGTACTCCCGATGTAATTGTAACATTGAATTATACAACTGTCGGATATCTGATTTTGATATTTGGCAGTTTACACACATTATCCTCATTGTATTTTTCTAAAGATGTAGAAATGCTTATGCCATTTCCTCTAAAACCGTATGAGATTGTTATGGGGAAGCTGTGTAATGTATTTTTAACGGAGTTTTTAGTTACACTTCCGTTTATACTGGTTACTTGTATTGTATATGGTTTGAATACCAGCGGTGGAGTTTTGGCAGGACTAAGGATTTTATTTGTATCCATATTATATGTGCTTGCGCTTATAGGTATTGGGGCATTCGCCATTATAGTCCTGATGAGTTTGGTAAATCTGTATAAGTATAAAGATTATTTAACGGTGGCTGTAAGCTTTATGCTTGTTGCTTTCGGTATAAAAATACTGATGGTTTTAAGTCAGCAGCTTCCCAATATTGGCGGCCCTGATTTGCTTGATTCAATAAAATCGGGAAATGTAGATTTTATAGGTGGTGTGGGTTCAAGCTTTCCGCCTAGTATCTGGGCAACCTATGCTTCTTGTTCCGGTTTCCCTGAGGGTATTGCTTATATGCTTGCAATTATAGCCGGAGCTGTGGTGGCGTTGGTATTACTTATGATTTCCTGCAACCTTTTTTATTTCCCGTCCATATTGAATGGTTCATTCTCCAGTTCAAGCAATGGTACTTTGCGGGATAGTAAAATCGTAAAAATTAAAAGGCTTAGGCCTGAGATAAGTATATTTAAAAGTGAGTGGAAGACATTTTTAAGAACACCGGTTTTTTTCACAAACGGGCTGATGGTCACAGTACTGATGGTTTTTATACCTTTTTTGTTTGACGGGAACCAGGCTATAGAAAAGAGTGTTGAATTTATTTCGGGAAGCAGCCATCCCGTGCGTACAGTGATTTTATGTTTTGCCATAATATCGTTGTGTTCCTGTGTCAGTATAATACCGTCAACCGCCATATCCAGAGAAGGTAAAAGTCTTTGGGTTATGTTGGTTTCACCGATAGGATTGGAGTCGGCACTACGAGGGAAGGTTCTTCACGCTATTTCAGTAACAATTATTAATGTTATGGTATCATCTTTAGTATTAATATTATACTTCCATGTGAATATGGCTTATGTTGTGGAAGGAGCGGTAATGGCATTATGTATAGCAGTTGCCGTTATAAATTTTAATATTCTTATAGATTTGACCAAGCCAAAGCTTAATTGGAAAGATCCTTTTGAAGTACTGAAGGTCAACTTGAATATTCTTGTAGGAATGGTTGTATCAATAGGAATTTTATCAAGCGGACTGTTAATTGCCATACTGCTCGCATTGGCGGGATTAAAACACTATATGATCTTTACAATCATGGGAGTACTTTTTATAACATTTACCGCGATTTCAAAAAAAGTATTATATGGAATTGCTGCTAATTATTACACTAATAACATATAATGGGAGGCTTAGTATGAAAAATATTATCGAAACCTTAAATTTAAGAAAATCCTATTTTGTTGAGAAAACAGAAATACCTGTATTAAAGGGTATTAATATTCAGATTACCGAAGGTGAATTTGTGTCTATTATGGGACCTTCAGGTTCTGGAAAAAGTACGCTTTTGTATCTCCTGGGAGGGATTGAAAAGCCTACAGAAGGTACTGTCAAAATCAAAAATGTTGATATTGCGTCATTAAGCGATAAGGAAATAAGTCAGCTGAGAAGAAGAGATGTTGGATTTATATTTCAGTTTTATAATTTAGTGCCCAATTTAAGTGTTGAAGAAAATGTTATGGTACCTGAGATATTTGATGGCAAAAGCCCCAAACAGTTAAAAGAAAAAGTAGAAAAGATATTGTCCATTGTAGGGCTTGCAGATAGAAAAAAATATATGCCAAACCAGCTTTCAGGAGGACAACAGCAGAGGGTATCAATTGCAAGGGCGCTTCTATATAACCCCGGAGTCATTTTCGCCGATGAGCCTACAGGAAACCTTGATTCAAGAAATGCTACTGAAATTATGGAATTATTTAAGAAAATCAATAAAGAAAACGGAACTACTATTGTTCAGGTAACTCATTCCGAAGAACTTGCCCAATATGGAAGTAGAATAATATATTTAAAGGATGGATCAGTTGTAAATGAGGCTAAAGTTCCATGCAAATAATGCTTAAATGCTTGTATTCTCAAATACAGATTTACGAGGTGGCTTTGACATGAAGTATTTGAAGTTAGCTGCATGGATACTCCTTTACCTGGCTGTATATTTGGTAGCTCAGATACTTGTCGGTATAGTAGTAATAATTATAAAATTAATCACGCTTCCTGAGGCAAATACAAACCAGGCTTATTACGAATTGCTTATGAACAGTGTTTACAAAAGTATCATTATGGTATCTATAATTGCTGCAGTAGTATCTTTTTTTGCATATTGGTTGATAATGAGGTTAAGAAAAACGAATATTTTTAACTATTGCAGTTTTTCGAAGACTGGTAAATGGAATATTGTTTTAGCTGCCATTATTGGTGTGGCCATAGTTTTCCCTATCGATGCTTTTGTAAGGTTATTTTCCATCGACAAGCTTTCTGTTGAAACACAAAAAATTTTCGGCTTGGTATTTGAAGGGAATAGCACCTTTTTGTTGATACTTGGTGTGGGAATGTTGCTTCCTGCCATTGAGGAAATTATATTCCGGGGACTTGTTCTAAGTGAGTTAAGAAAGAATGTCAATGTAATACCTGCAGTATTAATACAGGCTGCTCTTTTTGGTATTTATCATATGAATTTGTCACAGGCAATTTACGCTTTTATAATGGGAATAGTGCTGGGTTTAATTTGTATTTGGACAAAATCCATATGGCCGTCAATGGTTTTACATATGTTTTTTAATTCAACAGGTGTTGCATTAAGTAAAATTGGTGACATTCAAATATCCAACATATATATTTACATATTAATTTTTGCAGGCCTTATAATATCTGTGTTATCAATGTTCTATATAAGGAAGGCGAGTAAAAACAAAAGTAGCAATAAATTAGCAACTGGATAGCTCAAAATTTCCATTTAAAAAATATGATCTAATGCTTGAAAAAACAAGAATCTACTCAAAATAACATTACAGGAATCCTCTTTATGGTAAATGAGGAAATGAATGTATTTAGGATTTGCCATAAAAAGGGGATTCCTGTAATGACTTTTCTGCCATAATAAAGCACCAATGAGAAGCAAAGACTTTCAGTCATCTATAATAATTTTAAGGACTTCAAAACTCATTTAATATTTTCTGTTTAACATTGTTGCCAATCTAACGATAATTATTATATATTAGCTGAAACAAAAAAGGAGAAATACATGCTAAAGTATTTACTCAATTTGCTGTTTCCTCCAAAATGTATTTTCTGCGGAGATATTGTCAGAAATCACAGCCGTATTGATGTGTGCAGCTTGTGCTATGAGAAACTGCCTTTTATTTGCGAGGGAAAGATAAAGCCTGAAAAAGGTCAGTATTTTGATGAGGTTATTTGCGTATTTGAGTATTCCACAATTATTAAAAAGGCAATTCTAAAATATAAATTTTTTAACAAGCCGCATTATTACCGAACCTTTGCACTGCTTCTGTCCGATAAAATTAATATGATGACAATTAAACCGGAAATTGATATAATTATTAGTGTCCCACTTCATAAAAGCAGGCAAAGATCCAGAGGATACAACCAGTCGTATTTGATTTCCAGAGCTGTAAGCAAAGAAATTGGAGTTAAAGAGGGTTCATATCTCTTGTTGCGTGTCAAAGAAACCCAAAGCCAAAGTACATTACCAAAAAATAAAAGACATTCAAACATTGAAAATGCATTCAAAGTTTTAAAACATCATGAGATAAAAGGCAAAAAAATCCTGATCATTGACGATATATTAACAACCGGTTCTACCTTAAATGAATGCAGCAGAGTGTTGAAGGAAGCCGGAGCTTTACAGGTTATTGCTGCGGTTATTGCTTCGGGAAGAAAAAACTATTCATAGGCTGGAGGGGTTAAAATGCCGGATGTAAGAAATTGCAAAAAGTGCGGTAAAGTATACAACTATATTGGAGGGCCTCCAATCTGTAATGCCTGCTCAGAACAGGACGAGAAGGATTTTAAGAAAGTGAAGGAATACCTGTATGATAATCCGGGCGCCTCTATGTCCCAGGTGTCTGAAGCTCTGGATGTAAGTGTAGAGAAGATTACCAGGTATTTGCGGGAGGGAAGGCTTGAGATAACCGAAAACAGCGATAATATGTTCCTGGAATGTGAGGGCTGCGGCAAAGCTATCAGGACTGGGAGATTTTGTAACGAATGTACCAGAGAACTGGAAAAAGATTTAACCATTACCGCAAAGCAAATGAATGAAATGACAAATAAAAATACAGTAAAGAAGATTGAGATGAGGTTTCTGAACAAGAACGAAAAGAAATAAATGAAATTTT